>MDSZ01059541.1_pt1 | contig 27127 bp, 20 predicted proteins | sample 811201 | NCBI WGS metagenome assembly MDSZ01 (sample SAMN05326647, study PRJNA326480) | marine metagenome | isolation source: seawater | place: Indian Ocean: North | collected 2010 | reverse complement strand
TTTGTAATTGTTCCTTCTTCATCATTTTGACCATTATAAACTGGATTATTACCAGTATAGATTATTGATTCAACTTTTTGCTTTGCTTGTGAATTATTAATGTCTTCTATTTTTTTTCTTATTTTTTTGACATACTTATACGGAACCTGATTACGAGACTTCCAATTGCTAACAACCTGGGGGGAAACTTCAAGCTCCTTAGCAATGTCAGCAGGTCGCTTTGTGCCAAAATTTTTCTCTATGATTATTTTTAATTCTTCAAAAGTCATAGAATACCTCTTTAATAAATTTGTTTAGGATATTTTCCAAACAGACTTTGGGATAATAATAATTTTGAAAAGCTATGAATTTCTCATAGCTAACGTTATTAATAAATAGGCTTGCGTCATGTCGGCCCATATTCTTGTAAAACTTTCTATATATTCAGTAAAACTGAATGGAACCGCTTCTTCCTTAGTGGGGATAGTTATAACACATCCATCTTTGATTCTTGGGGATGAAATCCCAAAAAAGGTAGCTTGCTTTGATAAACCATCTGGATATCTCACAAAAGATCCATACTTTGCAGCATCAGGTAAGTATCCACCAGCCATTTTTATGTAATCATTCATTCTATTACCTTTTATGAACTGGTAATTCCCAGGAGAATTAACAGCACCCTCAATAACAACTAAATTTGTTTTTCCTCCAATTATAATTTCATCCCCCTCAATCAAATCAAAATTCAATCTGGAGTTAGGGTTCTTGATCATTCTATCAAATGATAAACTGATTTCTTGTTCATCTCTTACTAATTTAGAAGATAGTGCATAAGCCTCCGGCCTTAATCCACCTGCCCTTTTAATCACATCAGTAACCTTTTCCTTTGGGCCCCTTAAAACGTATTCTCCAGGGTAATAGACATTACCGCTGATTGAAACAATTCTTTGCATGTTGAAATTCGGGTCAGGACGTATAATAATGAAATCGAATGGTTTTAATAATCTATCATTTTTACCTTTAGAAGATTCAACTCCAAAAATAGTAAAATCATTATTTAAATCTAATACAATGATATCAGAGAACTTTTCTTCATTATCATTCATAGGGTTAATTCTTGATATTTCCGCTCTGTATTTATACACATTTTCAGAAACACCACCCGCCTCAAGTATGAGATCTTTTAAGGTCATTTTATTTTTCAATTCATATTCACCAGGGCTGTTTACAATCCCTTGAATTGAAACAGTTGAAGCTTCATTAAACATTGTTTTAGAATAGATCCTAAGTATGTCATCAGGCTTCATTAATATATTATTTTTATCTTTTGGGTCATTGATTAAACTATTGATGTCAAATTTTATTATACTTTTGTTCCCTGTTAATGAATCGGTTCTAACCAAATCAGCACGCTTATAGTAGAGATTTCTTGAATGATTTTCGTCCTCAATACCCCCAACCATAAATAAAAAATCTAGAATTCTCATATTTTTAAATAATTCGAATTCGCCAGATTCTTTTACATAGCCATCTGCATATACTTTTTTTTCTGAAGATCCCATGATGTCACTTTTTGAATAAATTACAATTTCGTCCCCCATTTTTAAACTAATATCATAGGCACCTTGTCCCACTAAAACAGAATCTAATCGAAATGATTTAATACTTCTATCGAAGTCATTTTCATTTAAACGTATCAAATCTGCTCGCTCATAGTATGTATCTTTTAAATGAGAATCATTTTCAAACCCTCCTCCTAAAAATATTAAATCAAAAACCGTCATTCCTTTTCTAAATGGTTTCACCCCAGGGTTCAATACATGCCCAGAGATAGTTAAATCATCAAATGAACGCATTTCACTTTTACTAAAGATTGTTATTTCGTCATTTGATATCAGCGAGATATCTAAGGAATCCATCTCAAAGATTTCTCTGATATTTACACTAATATACTCTTCACTTAAATCAATATTTTTGCGATAAATATGCGCCTCTTCTAGGTAAGCATCACCCAATAAACCATCTGATTTATTTATTAATTCTGTTAGTTTAAGACCTTTACCTAAATCATAAAGTCCAGGTCTTTGAACGGCTCCATTAATTATTACCGTATTTAACCTCATGTCTGATATTTCAAAAAATGTTATCTCATCGCCATCAAAGAGAGAAAATTCTTTTTTTGAATTCATAATCTCCTCAAGGTTTACATCAACTAATGTTCTGTCCATTCCTAATTTCTTTCGTTCATCAGGTGCAAGAATTCTATCAATTTGGGCTCGTTTCATATAAGTAGTAGTTTTAAGGCCGCCAGCTATTTCTATTAAAGTTTGTAGGCCTTCCTTCCCTTTCAATTCATAAATAGCTTGTCTACCTATTGCCCCATTCACTCTGATTGTCTTCCCACGAGGCGGGATAAATATGACATCGTCTCTTTGAATTTGAATATCATCTATTTTTTTTCCGGTTAATAAATAGTCATAAAAATCAATTTTTTTAATTTCCTTTTCCTTTCTTATTAATTTGACTTTTCTTAAAGATCCGTCAATGGAAGGTCCGTTAAAATAATACAAAGATGTAAATAACGTAGTTGATGGCTTAACTGAATAAGCACCAGGTTGATCAATTTCACCTAATGCAAAAACTCTTAATGGACGAAGAACTAATGATCCAAGACTAACATCAAAAAATGATGAAGCCTGGCCGCTTTCTGAATCTAAACTAGAGTAAACCTTTTTTAATAGTTTTAATAATTTCTTTTCTAACTTCGCTAGAGTCAGCCCGTTTACAAAAACCTGTCCAATATTAGGTATGAATAAATAACCTTCTCTAGAAATAATGAAACTATTATTGAGTTCAGTTTCTCCCCAAAGCATAATTATTATTTCATCGCCTGGACCGACAATATAATTTGGATCGATATTATTATCTAAAGATTGTTGAAAAATTTCTGGGTCGCCGGTAAAAACATCATAACCAAAGTAGATTTCAGCATCAATCACAGGCACGATGTCAATTGAATCATCTAATTCTGTCATATCCTCATTTTCAATTTCTAGTTCATCCAATTTCATGTCGTCATTACTGATATCAGAGTCATTTTGGGAAATGGATTTATCAAGTTCTATTATTGTTTCTACATCTTCTCTAATTTCGTCTTGATTTTCAGTTTCGTTAAAATTTTTGGAATTATCAAAATTAGATGATTTTATTTCAGGTAAATCAATTCCTCCTTTCTTTAAAATTGATTCTGCTTCCCTTTTTGACATGCCAATATCATTTAGGATGTCTTGTGCCTTTCTTGACTGTATTGATCCTTGACCAAAAAGTAGATTAAACGTAACTACTGCGAATAGCGTTAAAATCTTCATTTATATATACCTCACCTCTATAAAAAATGTAAATAGTAAACAAATAGTAAATTAATTTATAACATTTTATATATAAATGAATGAAATATTTTTAATATATTTATGAAATATTTATTATTAAAAATATTAATTACCTTATCAAGAAAATATATTTAAAAGAAAAATGCGGGAATGCCTGGGAATCGAACCCAGCTCTCAAATAAATTTAAGACATCAGCTTTGAAGGCTGTGGAAAGCACCAGCTACTCAATCATTCCCAAAAATATATCATTATAGTATTTCATTATAATCAAGACTAAAGTTGTTTAATTGACAGGTCTGTATAGCACTCTAAAATCAATCCCAATTTTTGTTTTGATATCTTTACCAATTTTTTCTGCTCTAATTTTTGTTTTAAACCTATTAACTCGAACAGCATATAGGGTTTTCCCATTTGATTCAACATCATTTATAGATACATCATGCCCTAATTGAGCAACCTGCATTTTCAATTTTTTTGCATTTTCTTTTGTACTAAACGCACCGACTTGGACTACGTATGGTCCTAAAGATGCAGGCCTTTTTTTATTAAAGTCAAACACTTGAGCCAGACGATCACTTTGGGTTTTTTGTTTATCAATATTTATATCAACCTTGGGAAACATACTCCTTATTATTAGCCCATAATATCTTGCAGAATCTGCTTCCCCTATAGCATTAAAACTATTAACCATCATATTAGCTACTCTTTCAATATCAGTAAATCTTGGATATTCTATCGGTATGTTTTTTAATAGTGTAGCTGCTTGTGTATATAATCCTCGAGCATAGAAGTACTCACCAATTTTCATTGCAGAATATGGTGCATATCTAGTGTTTGGAAAATTTTTTATAATTTTATTATAAATTTCTATTGACTCATTTCCATTTTCAGTTAGTAGTGCTTTAATATATAAAACACCAGGATCATTTGGGTACTTTGAAAATAGTTCAGGTAAATTTTCTTTTACACCCTCGATCTTTCCTTCATCAATCAATGATAAATATAAATTAATATTTTGGCCTAAAGAAAGAGTAATAAATAGTGTATGAATTAATATAATCCTAATCATCACTTTTGTTTAGCTCGTCTAGTATTGTATCTATTTGATGCCCAAGTTCAACGGGGGTTTGAATTAAAAGTGAGAGTTTCAACTTCATAAGTAAAATAGAAATCTCTTCATTCCCATTATCAATCAAAGCATCTATCAATTTTATTGCTGCTTGATCTTCGCCTTTTTCATTTAAAACATTAGCTAGCCTTAAAGTACCACCCACATTTAAAGGATCCCTATTTAAGACTTTCCTATAAAAATTTTCTACTTCGCTGTAACGACCAAGGTCAAATAATGCAGATTCCATATCGTCATAAATTTGATGTGATTCTTTTGGAGATAAACTAATAAATCTTTCCCAGTATTCAATTGCCTTGACCAAATCTCTATTAATCATTCTTATGTCTCCTAAATATTTATAAGGTAATCCATATTCAGGAGATTGCTTTATTGCCTTATTTAAAAGCGATTCACCATTTTGAAAATCACGTTCCTTTATACACTCTATACTTCTAAAAACTAGATATTTTGATAATTCTTTATTATCACTAATCTTGTTTATTTTTTGCAGTCTTTTTGCTATGTCTTCAGCATAATCCCAATCTTTTATTTTCTCTCCAATTTTTAAAAGAAAAGTTAACGCCCATTTATTTTGTTTTTCGATAATTAATATTTGTTCAGCCTCCATTTTAGATTTCATTAAATCACCAATAATTTCATAATCTAGAGCTAAGGATTTATGTATTTCTATCTTGGTATGTTTTTCCAAATTAGGTCTTACCGTCAACATTTGATGAATTTTTAACGCCCTATCAGGATCTTCATCTCGAAGAATACTACCTAACTGCAAATAAGCATCTACATGATTAGAATCTTGCTTTACAATATCTGTTAATAATGAAATAGCCTTGCGCTTATCAGCTCTCAACATTGCATTTAACGCATCAGTATATAATGATTCACTCTTTTTTTGTTTTGTGGGCCGATAGTTAAAAATTATCCAAGTTATTATTACTGTTATTATTGCAATAACAGTAATAATAATATACGTTGAATTCAATATTAGTGGTCTCCACCATCTGACTCGTAAATACCCTCATCTATTGCAACATTTCTTAGATCATTTAGTTCTTCAGTAAGTATTCGATTCTTGTTCTGCAAATTCTTGATACTAGCCTTGCTTGAAAAAATAATAAAAGCCGATGTTAGAAAACCTGCAATTACGCCAAATAGCAATGTAAATAAAAGCACGACATTTAAATAAGAATTCTCAATACTATAATTAATAAAATGGATATTTACTCTTTCAACAGAATTTTGTGTCATAAAGATGATAATGATGAGATTAAATAGAATTAATAAAAATACTTTAAATAGATGCATTATGCTGCCTTTAATTTGCTAATTATTTTCCCATGTAATGTAATGTCTTTGGATTGAGTAATTAATACTGGGACAATATCCTTAACTTTAGCATTCGCCTTTTCAAAAATTACCCATTTATTTGAGTCTGTTCTCCCTGCCCACTTTGATGAATTTCTTTTGCTCTCTTTTTCAACAAGTATGTTTTCGATGTTGCCTATAAAGCACTGATTTCTAAGTTTTGTGTGAGATTTTTGTAGTGATATTACTTTTTCTAACCTTTTTTGCTTAACATTTTCATCCACCTGATCTTCATATTCTAAAGCCTTAGTGCCCTTTCTTGGAGAATATTTAAAAGTAAATGCAGAGTCAAACTTCACCTTCTCCATTACACTAATGGTATTTAAAAAGTCATCTTCAGTTTCACCAGGAAAACCAACAATAATATCTGTGCTTATACCAACATTAGGTAACTTATTTCTTATTTTTTTTGCAAGATTAATGAAGTGGTCCCGCGTATATGTTCTATTCATTCTATTAAGAATTCTATCTGAGCCTGATTGTAATGGAAGGTGTATTGAATTACATATATTATCATATTTACTCATTACATCCAAGAGGTCTGATGATATATCCTGCGGATGCGGGGAAGTATATCTTATTCTTTTGAGGCCAGAGACTTTTGCAACACTTTCTAATAATACAGAAAAATTTTTACCATTATGATTATAAGAGTTTACGTTTTGACCGAGCAATGTGACCTCAGGAAATCCATTATCTACTGCATTTTTTATTTCACCAACAATCCCCTGAATGCTCCTACTTCTTTCTCTTCCTCTAGTAAATGGCACAATACAAAATGTGCAAAACTTATCACAGCCTCTCATGATGGTAATCCATGCATTAACACCTTGTTTTCGACTAGGGAAAAGATCGTCATAAACTTCAAATCGTGAAAGCTGAGTATCTACAAGGCTCCTATTATTAAATTTGTGACGATTTAATATTTCTGGTAATCTCCTGTAAGAGTCAGGCCCAAGAACAATATCAACGTAAGGTTTATTTTCAAGAATATCATGTTTTAAACTTTGCGCCATACAACCTATTACACCAATAATCATGGAAGGCTTATTTTGTTTCAAAAGGTTATATCTTCCTAGAAGAGAATGAACCTTATCCTCAGCATGCTCTCTAATTGAGCAAGTATTAATAAATAACAAATCAGCATTTTCAGGACTATTAGCAGATTGATAGCCTTCTTTAATTAAGACAGACTCCACCAACTCAGAATCAGACATGTTCATTTGACAACCGTATGTCTGAATGTGGTAAGTCTTGTTCAATGATTTTTTATAATAATGTGATTAATTATCTACTTGAGAAAAAAAGTAATCAAGAGGATCTTTTGGGGTTCCGCGATAATGTACTTCGTAATGTAAATGAGGTGCTGTAGACCTTCCTGTATTTCCAGTCTCACCAAGAACTTCACCTCTTTTTATTTTTTGCCCATGCCTGACAAAAATTTTTGAAAGATGCGAAAAAGTTGTAGTATACCCTGATGCATGCTCAAGCTTAACATGATTTCCAAAACCTCCAATGTAATAGGCTCTTTTTACAATACCATCTGCTGGTGCGAAAACCGGAGTCCCAGTTGGTACTGCAAAATCCTGCCCTTGATGGAAACGTCTTACATTATCGATTGGATCCTGCCTATAGCCAAAATTTGAGTTCAAAAATCCTCCCTCAACAGGCCTAATCGATGGTATATGCCTAATTCGGTTTATATCACTTTTTACTCTTTCATATATATTTTCATAACTAGCTAATTCAAAATTAACCTGCCTGGAAAGCTTTTCTATATCTAGGTGAAGATTAGATATTTCTTTACTTACAGCAGGAGCTAGATTATCTAATAAATTTGGATCTTTAATAGTTACGCCACCAATACCCAATTTTCGAACATCCTTATCCACATTTGGCATTCCTGCATAGGTTCGTACAGCCCTATCTTTTTCTTCAATCTCTAGTATTTGTTGATCTAATTCTTTAAGCCTCAATTGAATTTCATCAATATTGTCAACAACTGAAGCATAATTAGATTTGAATTCTTTTAGCCTTTTATCATAAAGTATTTTGCTAACATAATCGGCACCAATTACTAAAAAAGAACCCAATACAATTAGTGAAACACACACTAAACCTAATATTTTAGCATTGGTAAAATGCCACTGACTTATATCACTTCCGCTTTCAGTATGCAATATATAATTACGCTTTAAAAACATTTATTTTTCTATGAATTTTTTAGACAAAATTTGCTGATATTACATAGATTATATACTAGCAAACAACAGCTTTATTTTTGTTATTCTTCCTCAGTCTGCCCAGCTGTATTATGGAAGTGTTCCTTTTTAACTAAATCATCATCTTCAATACCATAGGCTATTTTAATTTCAGCTATTTTTTTATTTTTGATATCAATTTGAATATTATTGTAATCGATTTGCTTAATCATCTCAAAAAATTCAGTATTTCCTGCAAAGTTCACCATGTTATCATTCTGAGCATAGCGATGTACTAGCTTACCAAGTTTACGATATTCCTTAGTTATTTCTTTTTCAAGTTGCATGATCTCAATTTTAATCTTTGATATTTTGGTAAATTCTTCTCCTTTCGCCACTGCAACTCTACTAATTTCCTCAGCTTTTTCAACCGCAGAGGCACCCCACTCCTTCATATTATCTTTCAAATCATCCCATAGTTTATTCATTTGAAATTCCTATTCAATTATTATTGAGTTTTTCAACCATCTAAATGTAGCATTTTGCAGCAATAATTTTTCCAAGAATATTTTATTAATCTTTTAAATTTATCTGGCAAACAAATTTTAATTCTTCAATATTATTTAACATATCAATAATCTCAGGTTCAATTGTATGATCCAACCTTATTACAGCAAAAGCTAAATTTTTATTTTTTTCCCTACTTAATAAATACGCAGCAATATTTATTTTATTATCGCCTAATAAAGTTCCAACCTTACCAATCACTCCAGGTACATCATCATTCTGGACGAAAAGTAACGTACCAGTAGGATTTACTTCCATTTTATAGCCAAAAATATTTACGAGCCTGGGTAAATTATCATCGAAAATACTTCCTTCGATCAAAATATCTTTTTCCGATGTAACAACAGCCGAAATTAAGTTTGAATAATTTGAATCAGAGGTTGAAAAATTTATACTAACTTCTATCCCCAACTCTTTTGCAAGAGCATCAGCATTAATGTAGTTCACCCTTTCAGGTACCCTATTTTTTAATAAACTCCTCAAAAATGAGAGCCCAATAGGTTTTGTATCATTTATACTTCCATAGCAAGTGATTGCTACACTTCTAATTGGACCATCAAAAACCTGACTGTGAATACAACCAAGTAGCTCAGATAGTTGTAAAAATGGAGCCATCTCTTTGAGGTGTGCAAAATTCTTAAATGGTATATTGATTGCATTATCTAGTTCTTCATTAATTAAAAAGTTTTTTATCTGATTACAAATTGATATGCTCACACCTTCTTTTGCTTCCCTAGTTGAAGCACCCAAATGAGGTGTTAAAATAATATTTGGTGAAGATAATAATGGACTATTAATATTCAAAGGTTCAGATTCAAAAACATCTAGAGCCGCCCCAGAGATATTCTTTTCAATTAAGACTTTTGCTAAATCATTTTCATTAATAATACCACCTCTAGCAACATTTATGATTCTTGCCTCTTTTTTCATTTTGACAAGATTATCATAGTCAAAAAGATTTTTAGTGTTACTTGTTAGGGGTATATGCAATGTAATATAATCTGATTTTTTGATTAAAGATTCTAGATTACAGATCTTGAGCTCATCATCTCGAAAAAAGTCATCTTGAATGTATGGGTCATATCCTAAAATATTCATGTTGAATGCCTTACAACGCTTCATTACTTCTCTACCTATCTTACCAAGTCCAACTATGCCAATTGTTTTACCGTGTAATTCAGAGCCAATTAGAAGATGGCGGTTCCACTCACCTTTTGACAATCCGTTATGGCCAGAACTTACATTTCTTGATAATGCTAAAATAAGTGCCATAGTGTGCTCAGCGGCACTTATAGTGTTTGCATCTGGTGTATTCATGACAACGATACCTCGTCTCGTCGCAGCAGAGATGTCTATATTATCTACCCCAACACCAGCTCGACCTATAACAGATAGATTAATAGCTTTTTTGATAATCTTTGAGTCTATAGTGGTCCCACTTCTTATTATCCATCCTTCGGCAGTTTTAATATCATTGTAATATTCATCAATATTATGCCCATCAACATTGATTACTTCTATGTTATGATCCTTTAGAATTCTTAATCCATCTTCAGATATTGGATCTGAAACAATTACTTTCATATGAGTGCCTTTGGTAAAATTTTATTGTTTTGATCTAATTAGATTTAATGCAGAACCTGCACGAAACCATTCTATCTGGGATGTATTATATGTATGGTTGCAAATTATGATATCACTTGAACCATTAGAGTGAATAATTTTTAATTCTAAAGATTTTCCTACGCTAAAATCATTTAGATTAATAAAATCAAAAGTATCATCTTCTAATATTTTGTTGTAATCCTCTTTATTTTGAAATGTAAGTGCTAACATACCCTGCTTTTTTAGATTCGTTTCATGGATCCTAGCAAAAGATTTAACAAGCACTACACGTACGCCAAGATGCCTTGGCTCCATAGCAGCATGCTCTCTTGAAGAACCCTCACCATAATTTTCATCACCAACAACAATGGTAAGAATATTTTCAGATTTATATTGTCGCTGAACATCCGGGACTTCACCAAAAGAACCATCAATTTGATTTTTTATGTAATTTGATTTATCATTAAAATAATTAATTGCACCAGTTAATAAGTTATTTGATATATTATCTAAATGCCCCCTGTAAAAAAGCCATGGACCAGCCATTGATATGTGATCAGTAGTGCACTTACCCTTTACCTTAATTAACAATTTTATATTTTTAATATTCTTCCCATCCCATTCCATAAAAGGCTTAAGTAGCTGTAGGCGCTTTGAATTAGAGTTGATTTTGATTTCAATTTCCTTATCAGAAAATTTATTAGGGTCAATAAAACCATTATTTTCGACTTCAAAACCTTTTGGAGGAAATTCTATTCCAAGTGGTTCTTTAAGCATTACATTGTCACCATTTTCATTAACAAGGGTATCTTTTAATGGATTAAAGCGCAGATCTCCAGCAATAGCCATTGCCGTAACTATTTCTGGCGATGCAACGAAGCCATGTGTATTAGGATTACCGTCAGCTCTTTTCGCAAAATTGCGATTGAATGAAGTAATTATCGAATTTTTTTCCTGTTTTTCTGCTCCATGCCTAGCCCATTGACCTATACAAGGACCGCATGCATTAGCCAATACCATCCCACCAATATCTTTAAAAATATCTAAATAACCGTCTCTATCTACAGTATAACGTACCTGTTCGGATCCGGGGGTTACAGTGAATTCAGATTTGACTTTTAATTTTTTATCTTTGGCCTGCTTAGCAATTGATGCTGCTCTAGTAATATCTTCATAAGATGAATTCGTGCATGAGCCTATCAACCCGACATCTAGCTTTAAAGGCCAATCATTTTCGATAGCTGACTCAGCAAACTCCGATATTGGTGTAGCGAGATCTGGAGTGAATGGGCCATTAATATGGGGCTCTAATAAGTCTAAATCAATAGTTATTACTTCATCAAAATATTGTTCAGGATCATTATAAACTTCTTTATCTCCACATAAAAAACTAGCATTCTGATCTGCAAGGTCAGCAAGGTCGTTTCTATGAGTTGATCGAAGATAATTCGACATATTTTGATCGTATGAAAAAATTGATGTTGTAGCACCTATCTCCGCACCCATATTGCATATCGTGCCTTTCCCAGTGCAAGATAATTTTTCAGCTCCCGGACCAAAATATTCTACTATAGAGCCAGTACCACCTTTTACTGTTAAAATGCCTGCTACCTTCAAAATCACATCTTTTGCAGAAGCCCATCCACTAAGTTGGCCTTTTAGAAAAACACCGATAAGCTTTGGCAATTTCAACTCCCACGGCATTCCAACCATTACATCAACCGCATCTGCACCTCCAACTCCAATTGCAACCATTCCTAGCCCACCAGCATTTACAGTATGGCTATCTGTACCTACCATCATTCCTCCTGGAAATGCATAATTTTCTAGAACAACTTGATGGATGATACCAGCACCAGGTTCCCAAAAACCGATACCATATTTTTTTGAAACAGATTCAAGAAAATTGTAAACTTCAGAGTTGGATTCTTTGGCACTGATCAAATCTTCTTCAGCTCCTATTTTAGCCTGAATTAAATGATCACAATGTACAGTTGTTGGAACAGCAACTTTTGACCTACCGGCCATCATAAATTGCAATAGTGCCATCTGGGCTGTTGCATCCTGCATTGCAACTCTATCTGGATTAAAATTAACGTACGAATGCCCGCGTTGTAATTCAGAAAGAACTTGACTTTTATCTGAATCAATATGATTGAAAAGTACCTTTTCGGTAAATGTAAGAGGCCTTTTCAACGCATCTCTAGCCATATTGGATTTAGTCTCAAGTTCATTGTATAAATTTTTTATTATATCTAAATCAAACATATCCGTTATCTTTTGTAGTTTGTTTGGAACATAAAATGATTAAAATCATTCAATAATCACAACTTGAAATTAATCTTTTTTTTTATTTTTTAACAAAATTAGTTAATTAAGCATTAGATAAAATCTTGCACCTCAATATAAAAAACCTGATCATAGGATTTATTTTATTTAATATTTTGTACGGCAAGACTGATATCATGATAATATCAAATACTCAAAAAAATCTACTTATTGAATTGAACATTTCTGTGACAACAGCTGCAGATTTATACCCAAAAAGTATATTTATTGGTCTACCAAATGGATTAATACCTGAAGCCGAAATAACTCTAACCGAAGAGTCTGAAATCGGTTTTCAATCAGATATTCCTATCTCGGAAATTATTGAATGGGCAAGTATTCAAAAACTAAAAAATCTAAATACAGCGACTTTAAAAGTGTTTCCAAAAATAAGCGCTAATTCATACCTAAATAAAATTCGGATTAATATAATTTACCCAGAAGTTGAAAGTTTATACCGTCGTGCTAATGAGAATGAATCAAAAATTTTATCCAATAAAATTATTAATTGGGATCAGGCTAAAAATTGGATTACAAAAAAAGACAGAAAATCCAGAAGCATTGAAGAATGGCCACAAGGAACTTGGCTAAGTTTCGCAGTATACGAAGATGATTTATACTCGATTGATTACGAATTATTAAAAGGGAGTATTGAAAATATTGATAATGTTGACCCAAGATCAATCATGCTTTTAATGTCATCAGAGCTTGGACGGTATAAAAGCCAACAAACCAACCTTAGCATTACTGAGAATTTGATTGAGATACCAATAATTTTCGAGGGCGAATCTGATGGTATTCTTGATGAAAACGACAGATTAATATTTTATGGAAGAGGTCATTCTGGGTTTGATGTAAACGATGAACATGCTTACTGGAATCAAAACCTATATTTCAACTACAATACATGCTGGATATTAATTCCAAATGATAGTTCAATTAGAGGGAGAAGAATAGAACAGGCAATAGCGCCTAATGAGGTAAGCTTAACCCTTGATTATGGAATCTCATATTTTCACTATGAAAATGATCTTATTAACCCAGAGCTATCTGGACTAAATTGGTATGGTTCATCAATTGCCTATGGAAGTTCGCTTCCGATAGCAACAAATACTTTAAATGCAAAAGAAAATGTTGATGGTAATATTGAAGTAAAAATCAAAGGTCACTCAACTAGTGGGTCATTAAACACATTTCACACTATCGAAGTCCATTTAAATGAACCAAATTCAGGCAAGATAGGAAATACTGTTTCATGGTCAGGAAATAGCAATAGAACAATTTCTGCTACAATAGAAGGAGAAAACCTTAATAGCACTGGAAATACATTTTTCATAAAAAACCTAAGTAATGATGACAACTCATCACCCTACTTTGACTATTTGACCATGAAATATGGAAAAGAGCTAATTTATAGTGAGAATGGTCTAGAATTTTTTTCCCCAATAAAAAATGCAAATATAAGATTTAATTTTATTTCTATTCTGCCAAGTAGTGTTATGGTTTTAAATATTACCGAGCCCGCACAGCCAAAAATGATAGAAGTCATAGATAATCAAAAAATTGAGGTGACCCTTGAAGGTGAAAAGATAGGTAGATTTATTGTGGTTGACCGAGAAAACATTAGGTCTGTTGATGAAATAAATTATGAGTCTGAAATAAATTTCAATTCTTTAAGGAATAATAATATAATTGCCAATTATATTATTATAGGTCCAGAAAATTTTTATAATCCTTCAAAACCATTACTCAATCTTAGAGAACCTTCAATTTATGCATCACTAGAAAGTATATATAGAGAATTTTCAGCAGGAAATAAAGATCCTATGGCAATAAGGTCATTTTTACAATGGACGCAAGAGAACTGGATTGATCCAAAACCTATTCATTTGCTACTCCTAGGTGATTCTGGATACGATTATCGTAACATTAGTGGTTCATCAAGTATTATAGTTCCGACAGTACAAGTTCAATCATACATCAGCTATCCATCAGATGACCGGTTTTCAACCATATACGGAACTATGCCTGAATTTAGTACTGGCCGATTTCCAGCAAAAAACGCTAACGAAGTGGAGAATTTTGTTGAAAAGGTTTTATCCATTGATTCAAATCCAAATTTCGGATCTTGGAGACAAAAAATAACTTTAGTTGCAGATGATGCGGCAAGACCTGAGCCTAATCACGGCGGTATCGCCACAGGAAAAAGTCATACCTTGAATTCTGAGACTATAGCATCCATAATTCCATCAAAAATAGATGTAGAAAAAATCTACATGCTTGAATTTCCCGAAGTAAATGATGCTTCAGCGTACGGAGTAGTCAAACCCGATGCAACTGAAGCTGTTTTTCAAGCACTTAATAATGGTACATCAATAATAAACTATATTGGCCATGGTTCTGCATTTCAATTAGCACAAGAAAAATTATTATATCTCAATAGAGGAGATATTGATAATATAAAAACAAACTTTAAAATGCCGCTTTGGATTGTAGGCACTTGCTCCTTCGGACATTTTGATGATCCATTGGCCGAATCATTTGGGGAGGAACTAATACGCAGCCCAATGGATGCTGCAGCTGGTATTATATCAACTTGCAGACCAATAACAGTTTCCGGGAATGAGAGATATACACAGGATATTTTTGAAAGAATTTTCAACAATAATGAAATCTCTCAGCAAGAGGTAGGTATCATTCTTCAATCAATAAAAAATGGTTCAAGCGAAAGTGAATATTTTCATCTTTTTGGTGATCCTGCTATGCAGCTTCCAATACCTTATAATTACTTTGATAACATAAGCATTGATAATGACACACTATCAACATTAGAAATTGCATCTATTGATATTGACCAAAATTCAATTGTCAATGGCGGAAACGGTATAATTATACTTAAAGATGCAGACAGAGAAGTTTCCAGAACATACAATATTGCTTCAACTGAACAAACCATATCTTACACGTTACCTGGTCCAACTTTATTCAGGGGGAATTTTAACTTTTTTGGATCTCAGTCATCCGTTCAATTAAGAGTACCACAAGATATATCCTATTCAAGCTTACCAGGTAAAGCTCTTTTCTATATACATAACGATGATATCGATGCCTTAGGAGAAATAAATAAGTTGTATTTGATTGGTGGACAAGCATCGGCAGATAATCTTGGACCCATAATTGAATTTAAAACATCCGCGGGAAGAATATTAAGATATGGAGACCATAAAAAAATTAATGAGCCTTTGGTGTTAAGTATAGCAGATCCTTTAGGAATTAACTTAACAAAAGAACTTGGGCACTCGATTATTTTAAATAATCTAAAAACAAATGAAATAAAAGATATTACTGATGAATTTTATTATAATGTTAACAGCATAACTTCAGGAGAAATTATGCTCGGTAATTTAGGGGAATCAGATATTCACATTAAAATTTCAGCATGGGACAATGCAAATAACCCCAATGAAAACGATATATACCTGTATGTAATTAAAAATGATAACCTAAAGCTTTATAATGTATTTAATTTTCCTAATCCAATAATTGATAACACAAGATTTACTTTTGAACTATCTTCGGAAGCAGAAGTAGAAATTTTTATTTACACAATTGGGGGTAAAAAGATAAAACACATAAAAAGTAAAACCTTTAGCCAAGGTTTTAATACAATTTCATGGGATGGGAGGAACGAATTTGGCAGGTTACTAGCGAATGGTGTTTACATTTACAAAGTTGTAGCAAAAAAAAATAATATTAAAATTTCAAGCATCGGAAGATGTGCAATTTTTAAATAAATGAGCAAATCATTGAATTCTAAATCATCAATAATTCTAGCCTCTAAATCTCCAAGAAGGCATAGCTTATTAAAAATAATTGGATTGAAATTTGAAATAATCCCAAGTAATCTAACAGAAAATATTGATCCTAGTTTAAGCCCAAGGCATTTAGCTGAGTATTTAAGCAAGGAAAAAGCAAATAAAGTTTCAAATAAATACAAAAATAAAATTGTAATTGGTGCAGATACAATCGTTTACTTTAACAACAAAATTTTTGGAAAGCCAAAAGATAGAGACGAAAATTATAGTATGTTAAAATCGATGTCAGGAAAAACTCATAACGTAGTTACTGGAGTATCATTAATTAACAAAAACAAAGGTATCCAAAAAACATTCAGCCAAATTACTCAGGTGACTCTTAGAAAAATCCCAAGGGATGAATTATTATATTATATAGACAATTTTTCGACATTGGATAAAGCAGGTGGCTATGGTATTCAGGATTGGTTTTCAGTGTGGATAAAAAAAATTGATGGATGCTATTACAACGTCATGGGAATGCCTTTGTCTAAATTCTACAAATATTATAATATAGTGAAAAGAGAAATCAATGATATTAAAAATCAATGAAAATATTTTAATAAACACAAGTGAGCTAAAATTTAAATCGATAAAATCATCAGGTTCTGGAGGGCAAAATATTAATAAAAACTCTACTGCAGTTTTTCTCCATTTTGACATTTTAGGTAGTAGATCGATATCTAATAAAATAAAATCTAAAATCTTGAAAAGAAAAAATAAGTATTTAACCAAATCTGGAAAGATTATAATAAAAGCGAATACTTATAAATCACAAAATCAGAATAAGTCAGATGCAATCTTAAGGTTTATTAAATTACTTAAAAATGCGATGATACAAAAAAAGAAAAGAATTAAAACATCACCAAAAAAATCATCGATTCTTAAAAGATTAGATGATAAAAGAAAAAATAGTCTAAAGAAAAAATTCAGGAAAAAGCAAAGCTTTGAATAATTTTAAACTTGCTATAGTGAAGAATATTTATGACTATTAAATTTCTATTATACATATGGCACAGTTTTATAAAGAATTAAAAGAGCTACGGCTGTCAAAAGAAATCAGTTTAGAAGAATTAGAGTCTCGAACAAAAATAAACATAAAATATCTCGTCGCAATTGAAGAAGGTAATTTCGAGATATTGCCTGTTCCCTATCTTAGGCTTTTCCTTAGAGCGTACGCTACCGAAATTGGTGGAGATTCAGATAGGTCACTTGAACAGCTAGATTCATTTATCGGTCATTCAAAGCCAAACATAAAAACAAACAATAGAAAAGATGAAATAAATGAAGAGATTCAACTATCTGAAAAAATAAATATAAGCGGCCTTTTTCCAAATACTAGTGTGAAGCTTCGTAAGGATATAATCACCGTAACAATCCTATCAGTCTTATTTATATTTTCTATAATTATAATAAAAAAACTATCAAATGAAAAGCCTAATGAGCTTGTTCAGCATAATGAACCGAATATCAGCAAAGTTGATTTAATAAGTGAAGAATTACTGATAACAAATTTCACTGAGGATAAGTTCATAGAAGAATCATTATCAATAGAACCACCTTTCTTTTTAACTCTTTTATCAGGGAGTGATATCGGTGTAAACATTGAGCAAGATACACTAAATCCTTATGTAAAATATCTTAAACCTGGAACAGAACTTAATCTTGAGGGCTTTATATCTAAATCTGAACTATTATTCACAAAAACAACTAAGTTAAGAATACGGTTAAATGGAATTGAACTTAATCCGATAAAAAATTATCCTCACCCCCTAAGATTAATAATTAGATCTTCGCCACCAAGTTTTACAGCTAAACTTTACAAGCCAATATATTAATCCTTAATCAGGAAGTATTGTCATTCAATTAGCAATATAATAAGTAGAGTCCTTTACCTATTTACTCATAATTAATTCAGAATTTTATTGATAGTTATTGTCTAATTATTTAAGATTGTGGTGAATTGTGGGGAATTTACCCTATATTTGCAAAATCATGACGTTAACATCTAATACTTTTATAGGAGAGTATCATTACTCTCTAGACTCAAAAGGCAGAATTAATATTCCTGCAAAATTCAGGCAATCCTTGTCCAAAGATAATAAAAATACATTTGTTGCAACAAGAGGTCAAGATCCATGTATATGGATATACCCAATAAAAGAGTGGAAAAAAATTGAAGATGAATTAAGAAAATTATCATCTATTTCAGGAGTACATAGAACTTTTGTCAGGCAGATTGCAAGGTCCGCCACCCCTTCCACATGCGATAAACAGGGACGGATTATGATTAGTCCGTCCCTGTTATCTTATGCAGATCTGAATAAAGAAACTTTAATACTTGGTATGATAAACAAAATTGAAATTTGGAATCCTAACATATTAGAAAAAGTAGACAAAAACAATATAAGCGACGACCCTAATGAATTCAATTCTCTTGCTGAAAAGATTGTCATATAATGCAGGGTGTTCCGCTCCATAATACTCCAATGCACGTTCCAGTATTGAAAAATGAGGCTATTTCATTTTTAGATATTAATCCAGATGGCATATACGTTGATGGTACTTGCGGCCTTGGTGGTCACTCAAAGATTATTTTAAAAAATCTTTCTTCAAAAGGTACTTTAATTAGCATTGATGTTGATCAGGAAGCACTGAGAATATGCAAGAATTCGTTTAATGGTAGCTTAAAAAAAATATATATTAAAAAAAATTCATACTCTAATCTTCCCGAAATATTGAAAGAAATGAACATTGATAAAGTGAATGGAATATTATTAGACCTTGGTCTTTCCTCCCTTCAACTTGATTCTAATGATAGAGGATTTAGTTATAAAAATCATTGTCATCTTGATATGCGTTTTGATCAATCAAGTGAAATCACTGCAGCAACATTAATCAATAATTCTACACAGTCAGAATTAGCAGATATTATTTTTTACAATGGCGAAGAGAGAAGGTCTAGAGCGATTGCAAAAAAGCTGACTCAGTCATTACCTATACATAATGTTCAGGAATTAGTCCAAGTAATAACAAGTTGTACTCCTCCAAAAGTAAGAAACCGCACAATTGCAAGAGTGTTTCAAGCATTTAGAATTGCACTTAATAATGAACTTGGTAGACTTTCAGAGTTTTTATCTAATTATATAGATTTTTTAGAAAAGGGAGGTAAAATAGTCATAATTAGCTTTCATTCCCTTGAGGACAGACTCGTAAAAAGAAATTTTAAATACTTTAGTAAAAATGGTCATTTAAAAATATTAACTAAGAAACCAATTATTGCTAGCATCGAGGAAGTTAATGCAAATCGAAGATCAAAAAGCGCTAAGTTGAGGTGTGCTGAAAAAATATAATGCGGAAAAAACAAAGACGATCGATAAAAAGAGAAAATTTAATGCAAGGAATATTATTTTTTCTTTTTACAATTGGTAGTATAGTATGCTTAATTGTCTACCTCTGGATATTTAAATACATAGATGAATCTATGTTAGCAATTGAAATTCAAAATACAACTGCTAGAGAACTAAGAAATGAGATTGATGAATTAAAAAATAAGATCGAAAAACTAACTAGATCAGATGTGATTACTCTTAGAGCGAAGGAAGAACTAGGTATGATTATCGCTGTTCCAGAGACTCTTATTGTTGCAATCAATAAGCAAAGAGGCAGTGATCTTTGACAAAGTCATTCACAAAATATAGGTTTAGAATAAGAATTATTACTTTCTTAATGATTTCCTTCTGGGGCTTACTTTGTGGAAAATTATTCAGTGTTCAAATATTACAAGCAGATGAAAATAGAAAAAAACTAACTGCTATAGCTCATCGGAAAGAATCCATCCCTGCAGAAAGAGGGAATATTTTTGATAGAAACGGTGATGCTCTCACAAGAAATGTAGCTCATTTTACAATTAGTATTAATCCTTCTTTAGTAAGTAATAAGAAAGATTTAGCAAAGGATCTACAAAAGATTACTGGCAGGCCTACTAAATACTATTTAGCGAAACTTAACTCAAATAAAAATTTTGAATATTTAGAGCGAAATCTTAAATATGATATTCGAAAAAGAAATTTGCACTCAAAATATAATATTAATATTAAAAAGCATTATAGAAGAACCTACCCACATGGATCCATAGCTAGTCAGATAATTGGCTATACAGATACTGAAGATGAAGGAATATCAGGCATTGAGAAGGATTATGATAAATTCTTATCTGGAACCCCAGGTGAAGTAATCAAGAGCAAGGGTTGGAAAGGAAAATACCAATCTAGAAGTGGTCTCCCTCATTTTCCATCAGTAGATGGAAGCAATGTCAAGCTCACAATAGATATAAATTACCAAAGCATATTACAAGAAGAGCTTAAAAAGAGAAAAAAAGAAACAAATTCTTTATCTGCAATGGGTGTTATTCTGAATCCTCAGACAGGTGCAATTCTTGCAATGGCCTCTGTCCCAGACTTTGATAATAATTATTTTTCTAAATATAAAATTGATAATCACCATTGTCGAGTAATTACAGATCAATTTGAACCAGGATCGACATTTAAAATCGTTGCGGCTGTCGCAGCTTTATCTGAAAATAAAATAAGTCTTACCGAAGAGTTCAATTGTGAAAATGGTGAGTTTGAATATTTCAACCAAATTGTAAAGGACCATGAAGCTTATGGTCAGCTTACCCTCCCTCAAATAGTAAAACACTCAAGTAATATTGGAATAATAAAAATTGCAGAGAGATTAGGCAGCAAGACAATTTATGAGTATGCTAAGCTCTTTGGGTTTGGATCAGCTACAAATATTGGTTTAAATGGTGAAACATCAGGAAGTTTAAAACCATATAAGAATTGGAGTAGGATATCGGTAGGCCAAATATCCATGGGGCATGAGGTTGCGGTAAGCACTATGCAATTAGCAACAGCATTTGCTGCTATTGCTAATGGGGGATTTTTAGTCAAACCATACATAGTAGAACGAATATTTCGTGATGATAATAAAATAGAAAAGAATGTTGAAACACGATTTAAAAGAAAAATTGCTAACCAAAATATTATGAATGAAGTAAAAAAAATGCTTAGGCAGGTTGTTTCTAATGGGACTGGAACAGAAGCCAATATAGCTGGATGGCAAATAGCTGGAAAAACTGGCACTGCCCAAAAATATATCGATGGAAAATATTCAGACGCTGAATTTATTTCTAATTTTGTGGGATTCTTTCCATTAAATAATCCTCAAATTTTATGTGCTATCATTCTTGATGAACCGGATCCTCCAATGCACTGGGGCGGACAAGGAGCCGCAATGGCTTTTAGGAGAACAATAAATAGAATTATCAACATGGATGATAGAATAAGACCGCCAGAGAAAAAACAAGATATGTTCGTACGTAATCAATATAAAGTATCGCCAGGAAACGAAATTTTCACAAATCAAGTGCCTATTTCTTTGAGTACAAAAGCAAATGCGAGAAAAATAAAAGTTCCAGATCTAAAAGGCAGAAGTCTAAAAAAGGCAATTGATATGATAAATCAAATAGGGTTAAAAATAAAAATAGAAGGCTCTGGTAAAGTCGTATCTCAAAACCCAAGGCCTGGTGCCCTATTGAAACCTAGAGATATATGTTTGGTGAAATTAAAATGAATCAATCCTTATTCAATTTAGTTGAAGATCTGATTGAAGCTGATGATAGCTATAAAAATATTATCATTTCTGGTGTTCAAATTGATTCAAATAAAGTCCTTCCAGGTGATTTATTTATTGCCATTCAAGGGAACAATTTTGATGGTCATGATTATGTTGATCAGGCAATATATAATGGTGCAAGCGCAGTAATTACAAATGGAAGGGAGATGGATATTAGCCCAATACCGCAGATAAAAGTAGCTAACCCTAGAAAAGCTGTATCTATTGTATCCTCTAAACTATTTAATTTTCCCTCCAAAGACATGTCAGTAATTGGTATTACAGGGACGAATGGAAAGACTACGACTGCATACTTAATTGCAAATTCTTTGAATGCAGCAGGCTATAAAACAGCACAAATTGGTACGACAGGAGTGATTGCAGAGGGCTTCAATCAGAAAAAAACACTCACCACGCCAGATGCAATAAGTCTTCAAAAATTGTTTTTTGACTTAAAAAATTCAGGATTTACTCATATTGTGATGGAGGTTTCTTCGCATGCCCTAGACCAATACAGAGTGGCAGATATAAATTTTAACTTTGCTGTTTTTACAAACCTAACTCCAGAACATTTAGACTATCACTCATCAATGGAAGCATATTATCAGGCCAAAACTCGTTTATTTAAAATGTTGGCAATTAATGGAATAGCAATTATTAATAGCAGTGATCTAAATGGGTCAAGAATTGCAAAAGAAACTGTTGCCACAGTATTATTTTTTTCTAGAGCTAATGGCGACACAATACATTTTTCTCAGGCAGATTCAACCTTAAACGGAATCAGTGGGACTATAAAGGCAGGAGAATTTAGTTACCATATAAAGTCAAATTTGATTGGAGACTTTAATAAAGAAAATATCCTTGCATCTGTTTCTGCCTTACATGCAGTTGGTTTAGAAAAAAAATCAATAGTACATGGTATTAAAACATGTGCTTCAATTCCTGGAAGAATGGAGATTTTTAGATTATCAACCGGTGCAAAAGCAGTTATAGACTATGCTCATACACCTGATGCGTATGAAAAAGTATTAGGTACTCTAAAAGGATTGATTAATAAAAACAATAAAATATTTGCAATCTTTGGCGCTGGGGGTGACAGAGATAGGAATAAAAGATCTGAAATGGCCAGAATTGCTGAAATATTTTGCTACAAATGTTTTATTACTCCAGATAATCCTAGAAATGAAGATATTAATAAAATAAATAGAGATATAGTATCTGGATTTACTAAAAATTGCTATAAGATATTTAAGAATCGGGCAGATGCAATCAAAACAGCTATCAAATTAGCTGCTCAAAATGATATAGTTGTAATACTTGGTAAGGGTCGTGAGGAATATCAAGAAATTGAAGATAAAAAATTATTTCATTCTGATTATAAAATCATAAAAGAGTGGCAGCAATGAGAGTAAGTATTAGTAATTCTAATAGGTTAAGCAAAACTATTAAAACTCTAACGGGCGTATCATTAGAAAATCCAATAACTGGCATAACTACTGATAGCAGAAATTGTAAATCTGGAGATTTGTATATAGCATTAACCGGGGATCGCAATGATGGTCATCAATATATTCATGAAGTCGAAAGAAAAAATGCTTCAGCTGCTCTAGTCAGTGAATTAAGTGTCAATAAAAAGATAGAACAAATTTTAGTTGAAGATACGAAGAAAACTCTAGGATTGATTGCAAATAGATGGAGAAAAAATTTTAAAATACCAATCATAGCTATCACTGGTTCAAACGGTAAAACATCAACAAGAGAGTTACTTTATCATGTATTAAATGATAGATATAATGTACATGCTACTACAGGAAACTATAATACCTCCATTGGCCTACCATTATCTTTATTAGAATTAAATAAATACCATGATATATCTGTAGTTGAGATGGGTGCCAATCAACTAGGAGACATTCAATACCTTTGTGATATTGCTGAGCCTACTCATGGGTTAATTACAAATGTATCTTCAGCTCATCTAGAGGGATTTCATTCAGTCGAAAATATTTTAGAAACCAAAAGTGCACTTTTTAACTTTCTTGATAAAGGTATCTCGTATATTAATTTTGCAGATCAAAGATTGCGCTCATTAAAAATAAAAGGGGAAAAAATAACTTACGGGCTCAATGCAGAATGTGATTTTCCTGCAGATATCCACCATGATAATGATGGTTCAATAGTATTGACAATTGATTCTAATGAAATCAAGACAAACTCAAAAAATTTATCCTTTGCTAAAAATATTATAGCTGTATCTGCAGTATCAATTACACTAGGGTTAGAATGGGAATGGCTCCAAGAGAGAATCCTAACATTTGAACCTCCTGAAGGTAGATGCAGAATACTAAATTATAAATCAAATACAATCATAGACGATACATACAATGCGAATCTAGAGTCTTGCGTTGCAGCAATAGATTATTTAATGGCTTTCTCGGGTGAAGGGCGAAAAATAGTAGTTTTTGGTGATATGCTCGAATTAGGTAGCGCTTCTAAAGATCAACATGAAAAGCTAGGATTTAAATGCTCTGAGGTGGGACTAGATGGCGTTTTTACAATTGGTAATGAAATGAGATATACACAATCAGTTATTAAGGGAGTACCACTAAATATTCATCATGATGACAGCGAAGCTTTGATTTCCAATTTAAAATCGGAGCTAAAGGATAATGATAAAATTCTTTTCAAGGGTTCTAGGGGAATGAAAATGGAAAATATTTTATCTGGAGTGTTTGCATAATAATGCTAAATAACTATTTTTTATCATTGAAAGAATCAATTGCTATTTTCAATCTATTTGAGTACATAACATTTCGCTCAGCTTTAGCAGCAATCACCGCACTTTTATTATCTTTTATCATTGGTCCATTTATTATCAAAAAATTAAAAGAAAATCAAATTGGTGAAGAGATACGTGATAACGGACCCGCGACACACATCGTTAAAAGGGGCACGCCTACAATGGGAGGAGTTATTATAGTTTTTGCTGCACTCCTCCCGACCCTTATGTTTTCTAATTTAGATAATCCGATGATAAAAATAGTTATTGTATCTACAATATGGATGGGGATCATTGGTTTTATTGATGACTATTTGAAAGTAATTAAAAAAGTTGAAAAAGGAATGATTGCACGCTATAAAATGATTGGTCAGGTTACTTTGGGTATTTTAATTAGCTATTGGATAGTAAACAGTAGTGAATTCATAGATTTCAATACAAAGACTACTATTCCATTTTTAAAAAACATAGAAATAGATTTGGGTTATATGTATCCTATTTTGGTTATTGTTGTTATCAGCGCAACATCAAATGCTGTTAACCTAACGGATGGATTAGATGGTTTAGCTATTGGACTTTTAGCTATTTGCTTTTCAGTTTTTGCTGCTGTTTCTTATATAACTGGGAGAATAGATTTTTCCGATTATTTGAATATATTATATCTACCCAATGCTGGTGAATTGAGCGTTTTTTCTAGTGCAATGGTTGGCGCATGTCTAGGGTTTCTTTGGTTCAATACCTCTCCTGCTGAAATTTTTATGGGTGATACAGGGTCTCTATCAACAGGGGCTGCTCTTGGAACACTCGCTATAGTCCTAAAAAAGGAACTCTTGTTATTTATAATCGGAGGTGTTTTTGTTTTCGAAACTATATCAGTGATCATTCAAGTCTTATTTTTCAGGTACACAAAATTTAAATACGGAAAAGGTGAGCGATTTTTTAATATGGCTCCTATACACCATCATTATGAGCTTGCAGGTATAAAAGAAAGTAAGATTGTTGTAAGATTTTGGATTGTCGGAATTCTCTTGGCACTTTTTTCATTAACAACTTTCAAAATAAGATAATAATGATAAATAATATTACCAGAGAAAATCAGAAGGGGAAAAAAATTACAATAATTGGTTTGAAAAAAAGCGGCTATGCAGCTGCTTTACTGGGCAATGAATTGGGGGCTAAAATTTTTGTCAGTGAATTAAATAAAGATGAAGAAAGCATAAATAAAAAAAATGCACTAATTGATAAAGGTATTGATTGCGAATTAGGAAAGCATACAAACAAAATATATGATGCAGATTATTGGGTTATTTCTCCCGGGGTACCTAGTGATAAAGATATAATTAAAAAAGCAAAAAAAATAAATATTCCAATCATTGGAGAAATTGAATTTGCAAGTAAATTTACAGAGCTACCCATTATTGCTGTAACAGGGTCAAATGGTAAATCGACAACCGTTAACATAATGCATGATATGCTAAAAACGGAAGATCTAAGGCCATTACTAGCTGGTAATATTGGAATACCACTGTCAAAAATAATTTTAGAAGAAATAAAGAATCCAGCTATCGGTAATGTCCTAATTTTAGAAGTATCTAGTTTTCAATTAGAATTTATAAATCAATTTAGACCAACAATTAGTGTTTTTCTAAATATTTCGCCAGATCATTTAGATCGTCATAAAACCATGGATGAATACATAAAAATTAAGTTGAAAATGATTACTAACTCTAAACATAGCGATAAGATTGTTTATAATGAGGATGATAAAACTTTTAGAGAAGAATTTAGTGGTAATAGGCCGAATGAAATTCCATTTAGCATAAAAAATAAAACACAATTTTTTAGCGTGAATAACACAAAAATTTATGGCGAGAAAAACGAAATATTTTGTTCTTTAGATGAGATATTCATAAAAGGAAAACATAATTTATCAAATCTCATTGCAGCAGCTACAGTTGCTAAAATATTAAAAGTAGATAATCATACAATAAAAAATACCATGAGAAGTTTCAAAGGCATTGATCATAGGCTTCAAACTATCAGAAAATTAAATGGAGTAACATATATCAATGATTCAAAAGCAACAAATATCCAGTCCGTTATAGTTGCAATAATAAGTTTTGATAATCCTATTATCCTGATTTTAGGAGGGAAAAATAAAAATTCAGATTTTCGGCTACTTCTTCCGCATACCAAACGTCATGTAAAGCACATAGTATCTTATGGAGAAGCCGGAGGGGAGATCGCTACC
>MDSZ01202423.1_pt1 | contig 27132 bp, 15 predicted proteins | sample 811201 | NCBI WGS metagenome assembly MDSZ01 (sample SAMN05326647, study PRJNA326480) | marine metagenome | isolation source: seawater | place: Indian Ocean: North | collected 2010 | reverse complement strand
TGGCCCTGCCCTTGTCCTTGGCCCTGCCCTTGTCCTTGGCCCTGCCCTTGTCCTTGGCCCTGCCCTTGTCCTTGGCCCTGCCCTTGTCCTTGGCCCTGTCCTTGGCCCTGTCCTTCTCCGTCTTCGCCTTCGCCACCGCCTTCGGTGCCTCCATCTCCGTTTCCATCTCCCTGGAAGTCAGGGTCGTAAGCATCGGGGATGCCATCTCCGTCAGAGTCTGACGCTGCCCCATCATTGGGATCGTTAGGATATGCGTCGTTGGCATCGTTGGTACCGTCTCCGTCTGTGTCTGCGGAGTTAGGGTTGGTTCCAGACTGATACTCTTCTAGGTTCGAGAGAGTATCTCCATCTGGGTCCGCGCTTCCGTCTGAAGCAGAGTTGGGGTTCAGTCCGTAGTTGACCTCCCATCCATCAGGCATACCGTCATTGTCGGTATCGGCATTATTCATGTCGGTGCCAGCCTGCTGTTCCTCTGCATTGGTAAGGCCATCTCCATCCCAATCTGCTCCTCCGTCGGAGGGATCCAGTGGGTCGGATCCATCGGCGCCCACACCGGTAGACCCGGCCATAAGCACCAACAATAGAGCTGTAATCACACTGTTTGTCTTCGAATTATCCATTATGTATTCACTTCCAAATTTTAATTTCCTGTAAATTGGGATTAATTGGAGCGAGCCTAGGCACCTGTCCGGAAACATCAAAAACGCAGCATTGCGCCTCATTATCGGTGTTTACGAACTCAATTATTTCTTTCCTAGCTCCTCCTTTTTCCATCATCCAATCTCACGGGCTTTCATAGGGAACCCACTGTTCCCTCTAGCCTTGGAGAGGCATATTACGTATTTAACGGGTTCCCGTAGGGGTTTCACGGAGTAATCCTTGATAGCTCGGCTTGGAATTTGGTCGAACCCATGAAGTGACGAATGGGCACGATCAGAGTTGAAATGGCCAGAACACCGAATAACAGTCCGGACCAGAGCTCTATACCCCTGCCTATTGCTATGTAAAGGAACCAACCGATTAGGACAGATACCCATGGAAGATGCCTCCTTGTGTAAAGGGAGAGTCTGGCATTAAGAATCTCGTCAGAGTAGTACTCTGGGGTTTCTTCGGGGTCAACCAATCCGTTCTCTATTCCGCATCGTGAGCAAACCTGGTACCTTGGTCCGTTTCCCTTGATAAACTGGCTCTGGGGATAGTTCTGCTTACACATCCTGCACGCTGGCATAATCTCTCAGACAGTACCAGATGCCTCGTCTCCTTCAAGGCTACGGTCGGCCTCTGAGTGTTTTAGAGGATCATCCATCTAGAACGTCGTCTATGAAAGTGGTATCAATTCCCTCTGAGTCCTTATCCTCATCGAGATCGTCTGCTAGTGTGTTCAGATCCTGTAGGTCAATCTCTTCGGATTCGGATTCTAGAAGTTCTCCCACTGTGGAGTCGGGGTCCCACCATTGATCCTGTGAGGAGTCCAAATCTTCAACAATATCCTCCGAAGGGGTGTCATGGGTTTCTTCATCTTCCTTGGGGCCCATTGATGAGGATTCTATCTCCTCTTCTTCTGAGATTCCCATTGCCTCTCTAGCGAGCTCCTCTTCCATCTCAACCTCCATTGTACCCATCTCCCATGGCTTGGGGGCAGCCCTCTCCTTGGGTCTAATGATTAGGACTAGTCCTAGAATTACCATCATCGCAGAAATCAGCGCGATGAACATGTTTAGGTCTCCTTCAACTAGCTGGTCGTACCAAGAAGACCGGTTTCCCGGAAGATCGCTACCCTCTCCGCCAGTTGAGAGCTCGGAAAGGGGATACACGCGGATGGAGTCGACAGCAAATCTGTGAACTCCACCGTCGGAGGCTACGACAGCTAGCCAGTACGGGGTTGAGGGGTCAACCGGAGAAGGACCGATTGAATCGAATGAGGCATTCGAAGAAGTAATTGACGAGGCTACCAGTATTGCTTCCCTAGTATCTGAAAACTCCAGATTGCTAGCATAAATCGAATAGGATAGCACTTGAGGGTCGTCCGAAGACTTCCACAGAACCTCTATGCTGGAGTCTGATTCGTCCCAGTAGACTATCACTTCGGCAACTAACGGTAGGTGAATTCCTGGGTCCTGCGAGGCTTCATCCACTGGACTGATCATGGATGTATCTAGGTTCTCTAGCCAGGCATTCCCTGAGGAATCTACAGCGACAACCGCGACCCACATAGGTAAGTCTGGCTGGATTGGTTGTCCGCCTGATACCGTCTCCAAAAGTATCTCACCCCACTCAGTCCTATCCAAGACAATAGCAGGATCAAGTCCATCCGTGCTATCGAAAGGAGAACCGGTTACCGCGTAGATCCAGTATTCCCCGATATCCTCGGCGTTGCTTGCTTGGAATGAGACGAAAACTCCGTCTCCAGAGTCTGGGGATCGGTCCTCAAGAGTCGGTGCTGGAATCCTATCGGGAGGTGACCTGTCTCCACGATTGTCGATTGGAGTGACCAGGGCAATATGTTCCTCAAGACCGGTGAGAATTACGTTTCCGGATATGTCGTGAACCGTTACCGCCACGTACAACGGAACATCAGGAAATATTCCAGACATAGAAAGAGAGGCTGCATCTGTCCCGTATAGGGCGTTAGTGATTGTCACTTCAAGACGTGGTGAGTTTCCTATCTGCCTCTGATCGATGGTGGTCAGAGAGCACTGACCACTTGACTCGCATGAAGATGAAACCTCGGTTAGGTCATCTAATGGGTAGTCGGAAACCCAAATTGTGTAATGGCTGAAATCATCTGCAGAGGACCGTTCCCAGCTTACGTCTATAGCAGTACCTTCGTCTTCAGGATGATCCCATGCCTGTAGTCCTGATACGCGTTCAGGAGGAGTTCCCTCCATGGAGGAGTCGAAATCTGAGTACGTTGTGGTATCTGCGACAAGTACGTCTTCTAAGTTCTGATTTCCCCAGTCATCTACAGCAACTACTCCCACCCAGTAGACTATCTCATTGTCTAGGGTAGAGTTCCCAATCGAGTCGATGATGGTTTCACCAGTTGAGCAATCTGGTACGAAAGAGGCAACTGGCCATCCGTCTACGGAGGTAGGTGCAGTCCATCCTGAGGCTGGGAGGATGTAGATGACGTGGTATGAGCAGTCCTCTTCTTGGTTTGGATCCCATGTAACCAGAATCCTGCCTCCCTCGTCGTTCGGGGCGTCGATGGCATTGGTCCCTGTAATTGGGGATGGTGCTATTCCATCGTTTAGCCCTCCAGCAGTTACTACTGGTCCCACAATAGTGACATTAGCCGGGTCATACTGTCCCGCTTCATCTACACAAGCAATTGCGAACCAATAAGGAACGTCTCCCTCTAGCTCGAGAATCGTGGAGTTGCCCGTGGCGAAGGGGACGTCTATTGGGTCGGAAAGAGCAAGCGCGTTGGACACCTCCTGCTGAACTGCCCAAATTCTTGATGACTGGGGGTCAAGCTCTGTGCATGCTGACCACTCGGCCGCTATGGTACCCGGTGTGCCCCCAGTGATTGCTTCAACAATTAACCACTCAGGCGGACTAGGAATCTCGTCAGTTGGAGTTGCATTACCCTCCCAGGATACCGGATCTCCAAGAGAGCCATCGGGATATTCAATGGCAATCGCGGCTCTGTACTGTCTCTGATTGGATAGTGGTACCTCTGAACCATTGCTGTTTCCGGTAGTGAACACTGTGCTCGTCTGTGACCAGAAGGATATTCTTTGGTAGGATGGAAGTCCTGCCAGATCCTGCTTTGTAGGTGTCCATTGAGGGTTCTCAGTAGAGTCCCATAGGTATACCCTGTAAGCCGACCAAGCAGAGTCCTGAGCAGGTAGCCAAGAAGCCAGAATAACCCCTCCCCCATCGTTGGGCCTATCATTGAGACCTGTGATCAGGGTTGGTGCCTCTAGCCTCTGCCAGTCATATGCTATTCTTACCTTGATCTTTCCATCAATAGGAGATTGGAGTTGTAAGTGAACAAAGGAGGATTTTGACCCAGGAGGAGTATTGAAAATCGCAGACTGGAAAGATTGCTCTACTTCGGGATTTAATGATGCTAGATCCCATGATCCTGAATAGTTTAGAGTGGTAGATTTTGCCCAAATCCACGCACCACTCTGTGGAGATGAGAATGTGATTGCCCCTGGGTAAAGTATGATTTCTGAGGAGTTAGCCTGGTTAGGATCCAAGGGTATGCCAATAGTTGATTCGGAATCCACTAGAACTGTTGACATGCCTGGAAGAGTTGTATCGGTAATTTCGACCGATCTATCCACGAATATTGCTGTTAGTGGGGTGGCTCTACGCTGTGCCTCTCTTTCTACCTCGTTTAGTGTTTCCATTGGTCTGTAAATGTGTAGACCGTCTTCCCCTATTGCTGCTAATCCCATCCATGGGTCTGCCTCTACTGCGATGGCACCTGGAAGCTCCCCGATCTTTAGCACCTGGTGATCTCCTCCGGAGCGTAAAACGGCGATTTTGCCCGAGGATACTGCGGCTAAGTTAGTGCCATCCGAAGTCAAATCGATGATTGGCCATCCCTGTAGATCAAGAGCCCCGGGTCCTGCTTCCATTATCATCGAAGTTGCGTTCCAATGAACGATGGGTTGGCTGGAGGTTGCAATGTGTACTCCCCATTGATCCGTGGCAACGGCACTTACATCATTACTCGGAATCATGTCAATATTGTAAGTGCCGTTTGCAGTATCGGTAGAAATGTCCCATGCTGTTGCCCCTGGTCTAGTCACGCCCTGTCCATTGTGAGAAATAAATATCGCAGCATCGTGGTGAATTGTAATTGTGGTCCCTGTAGAAGTGTCGTTCACCACCCTGGAAACTGGGGCAGCGTATACCATTCCCGAAACAAAGTCACCCAAGAGTCCGTGGTCTCTACCCGCAAATCCTGAGACTGTCAGATTCTGGTCCAGTGAGATTATTCCGGTTGGCCCTCCAATTAGAACTGTTCCGTTCCCGAGTACCGGGGCAGGTGGGACGAAAAGGTGATTCGAAATCGGAGAAGGGAGCCCGTCAATCGTGGTAATCGGGTCATCCCAGTCGTTCTTTGTTAGATTCCAGAGCCCTATTCCCCCGTGTGTGGATACTAATATGTGATCTTGGAATTGCACAAAATCGGTTACAATGTTGCTGGGTAAGCCTGCTATCAGACTTCCCTCTCCCCAAGACCTGTTGTTTGGATCGAATTCTTGGAAACCTGCAGAGCTCCCATCCCATCCCATTAGGCCAATGTATACTAGATTCCCTTCTACGAGCATTCCATCCATCTGATTGTGAAGAGAAGGCGGGGTTGGCTCAAATGTTCTCTGGCTTAGGTTAACAGACCAAAGACCTCCTCCGACGGTTGTAAACCAAATCTCTTGATCCAATAGAGTGATCTCGTTAATACCCTCATAAATTGAGTCAAAGCCATACTGCCAATTGACTGATCCGTTGTTGACTAGTTCTCCTTGTAGGATAGTTGAGCCCAAATAAGATTGGTCCGAGGAGCCAACGGTTACCCAAACGTGAGTTTCGTTGGAAATCATCTCGTGGACTACTCCCGAAGGTAGTCCGACCAGCTCATCGAATCCTCCTTCTATTAATCCTGTAGTATCTAATCTGTCAACTCGATTTATTCCTGAAAGATCTCCTGATCTACCTATTGCATATTCTGTAGAGCTTTCCGATGGTGACCTAACGATAGAGCATGAGTCCATCCCAGTTCCAATAACGACTCCGGGGGATGCTGTGGATCCGGTTGTGATAACTCTAGAAATTCCCCCTGCTCCATCATAGTGAGAGACTAGTAGCAGGTTTTCATCGAAAAGCATTCCTCCTGGGAATACCTTGTCTCCTGATACGCCAGACTCGGTTGTCAGGGGGGTAAGGAAGTTGTTTGACCCATAGTCGAAGCGACCTATTCCTACGTCTTCGGCGTCGAATCCGACATACATTATGTCATTCTCTACATCGCAGGCAAGAGCTCTAACGTCTCTGTCTGCAATGTTTGAGTTGTCTTCGGTAATGGGAGAAATCCACTCCTCTGTAATTCCGTCCCCATCATAATCTGCTAGGTCGAATCTTGCTATTCCTCCTCCCACTGCCCACCATTGCCAAGCCGAGAAGCCAATTGCAATGTTTACTATATCGTTGCAAACCGTGATATCTGCGCCATATCCATCAGGGATATCGTTGGTATCAACTTCCCAGATTGTCCAGTTACTGTTGTTTCCTGAAAGTCTCATTATGTGGCCATCGTTTCCGTATCCTGAGGAAGCCCAAAGATCGTCACCTACTACTTTCATGGAGTAGAAATCAAGCTCAGACTCCGAAGGGATTCCGTTCCCCGGAAGCCACGAGGGCAACCATGTCTCGTTTGCCGGATTCCATCTCAGTATTCCATTCATACTTGCAAAGAGGTACTCTCCTTGGAATTCCACCATGCCCCTAATTCTCCCATCAATGTCATTCCACTGATTTAGTAGGGTCATATTCTGGGCAGAGAACCTCCTGAGAATGTTGTCTCCGTAAGCGACCCACATCTCGCAGGACGTATTGAGAGGGAAGCAGTCGCCAAGGTACTGAGCATTTACTCTTCCCACATCACCGATTGTCTGCAAGTCATCTTCCCACTCACTGGTTGTGGTGTTCCATCTGACGATTGTTCCTGGGTCCCCGGAACCACCCCATCCTGAGGTCTCTACGACACTAATCCATATCTCATCCCCGATTTTGTTCATCCCGTGAATGACTCCTTGGAAACCTAGTCTTTCGCCTACATCTATCTCAGATAGAGAAGTGTTGTTGCTCAGATTGATTCTGTGAACCTCGTCTCTCTGGTTCCAGGAGTTTGCCCTTTGAGGGGAGTAGTACATTACATCGTCAACAATTAATATCTCTGCTGGGGAGAAGTTTGGCAGTGTTGGCCCATTCTGGTTCGATCCTCGCCCCCATTGAACTATGACCGAGGAGTTGGTTACATCGATAAGGGTAAGGCCGAAATCTCCGCCTGCCCAGATAGTCCCCTCCTGTTCCCCTTCAATTAGCACGGTAACATCGTCGTCATCTATTATTCCCTGAGAGCCGTCCCATGGAGACAACCATTCCCTAGATGAGAGGTTGTAACGACCAATACCTAGATTTTCCATTCCAAGGTATAGTATATCGTCAAATTTGACTAATCTGGCCCTCTCTGTGTCATCTCCTGCGGTCCAGACCTCAACCACGGTCCCATTCGAAGTGTTGATCACTGCGGCTCCTTCTGTGGTTCCTGCGTACAGAAGATCTGATCCAATGGGATCAACAGAGATCACGAATCTGGAGGGCATGCCGTCTCCCTGGCCTCCCCCTCCGGTGGTCCAGCAATCCTGTAAGGTGAATTGGGTCTGTGAACCCGTTGGCCAGTTCCACATGCATGCACCTCGATTTGTACCCGCATATACTCCATTTGAATCACTGGATATGTCGTAGAATTCGAATGGGTCATTGTTCCAACCGGGAATGCTAGTTGGTAGGTAGTTCCAGTTGCTCCCATCCCATCTGGCGAGCCCACCGTTACTATTTGCTCCAGTATTCTGGACCTCCGAACCAATCAGAATTCCGCCGTAGAAGTCAACTGAGATGGAGTTTACATCTTCGTCAGGAATACCGTTGGGATCGTCAGGGGTCCAGAGGTCAACAATGTCTCGAGTCAGCCTGTCGATTATGAGAATCCCGAGTCCCTTCAGACCAAGATAGATTTCATCCCCATCCACTGCTATTGGTGTAGCATCTAGATTGTCGACTTCGAGAGATTGCCAAGACCCAATTATCGAAGGTATGGAGAGATCTATTCTCATCACTCCTGCCTCCTCTGTAGCTATGTAGGCAATTCCGAATCTTGTTGCGATGTTACGGATGTTGTCAGAATCCAATCCTTCGGTTTCGGAAAAGGTTTCAGTGACCGCGTTGTTGTCTGTGGAGAAAAGGGATATCCCCGAATCCTGATGTCCGATCACCAGAGTTCCGGTGGTTTGGTCAAAGGCCAAACTTGTGACATGGTTCGAATTAAGACCCTGAACTAGTCCGAAATGAGTCCCGTCTACGCTACTTAGCCTATGTACTCCACTCCCAGTGGTTCCGACCCAAACCCAGCCTGATTGATCTTGGACTATGGAAGTAATGTCTCCGGTTTCCAATTGAGTTGAAACTTGAATGTCTAGGTCTATGGGGTCCTTCCACAGGTTGTCCTTCTTGTCCATAATGTCAATTACGCTTCCAGAAGCTATCCAGAACTCACCCAATTCACCGTCATCGATTATTGCAGTGACCTGTGCATCTTCAATAGATGGGCTACTGACCAATGGAAATGACCCATCCCCAGAATCCTCCAGAATCCTACCAATCGTACCGGAAGAGTCGCCTACAAGAGCCATGGACTCCGAAGGTGCCCTTGATTTTCCTCCTGGCCATGCTATGATGGTATCTCCGGTTTGTGAAAGTCCCAGGTCTTCCAGCTCTATGTCAGATCCGAAAAGGAGCACGTTTGTATCATACGGCTGAGCTGTTTGGTCCCCTAGGATGTAAAGCCATCCAGGTGCCACGGCTAAATCATTAATCTCGTTAGAAGATAGCCAATTGGAGGATGACCATGATGGGAGCCAGGACAGTGATGAGAGGTCAAATCTGTCGATTCCAGATTCTTTTGTGGCGATGTACAGGCAGTCATTGGCGACTACGATATCGGAAATCGCATCGTCAGACAATAGGTTTGTACTGTCCCAAACAATATTTCTCTCGATGACAATTGACCTAGAGTCATTGGATGAGACGTTATACTCTATGACTCGAACTCCATGCTCTTCGGTAGCTAGGAACATATCCCTCCCTTCAACAATCATGGCTATTGGAGTCTCAATTTCTGATCCAGAACAGAATTCCAACGTCTTCCAATTGGCCCCTCTATGAGGCATCAAGTAGTTTAGTTTGCAATCGGTTGCTGTCCAGAGGACTCCGAAAATATCAGTGTTAATCACCGAAATAGCATCTGAATCAGATGAGTTGGCATCTGACGGGAAGTTCTCCACAATACTGGAGTCCGAGAGTCTCATGGCGGTAACATTTCCAAATGCGTCCCCCACGTATAGCATGTCTCTGTTGTGATCCGCTACGATTGATCTTCCGAAAATGTCTGGGGCAATGTCGATTATCTTCTTGTTGGCATTATCATCTAGTTGGAGTAAATCGTCATCTACTAAGAGATAGAGCCTTCCGTCTAAGTGATTGAAAGAACTACCATAGATTGGCACCTCTAGGGGACTTAGGGATAGCTTTGGATCGACGGGCCTAAGAGCCTCGATAACCAAGTCTGTAATCTCAATCCCAGTGGGAATATTCCAGGAAGCGTCACTAACCGTATTTGGCTTTAGAGAGGTGTCCAAAATCCCCTCTAGAAGAGTTGGCGGGTTGTCTGCAAAGTTGTTCTGGCGTCCTAAATCTCCCAATCCCCTCCAGTCTAAAATGCTGGTTTGTGTATCCATAATTACAATCTGAGGTTGGTTTGCCCATATCCCATCGCTTCCGTTTACGGCTATTTCCAATGATAGATTATCGATTAAAGCTCCGGGTGCGAACTCTACGAATAGATCGGCCAATGCGGGAGTGCCGTTCCCAGGGTCGGCTCCTGAGGCTTCTAGAACTATCCAACCAGTATCGTTGCTTCCGTTTACTCCCCATGATTTTGCTGAGGATTCGGTGTTGTTCTGTTTTTCTTCCAGTAATGATACAGTGCTTGAGAAATTGGAAAATGCGCTTCCCCATGGAAGAGAAATTATGAGCAAAATAAGGAAGATTGGCAGAGATCTGCTTTCAACCGACTTTCGTGTGACGTGCATATTACGAACTGAGGCCCTCGATGTGCAATTTATGAAGGGTATGTGTAGCCGACTGTGACTTGCTCATCGTAGAATCTTTCATCAATGGGAGGTTTGTAATCAAATACATATTGGCCGATAATCTGACGATAAACAATAGGATAGCATCATAGGAGACGGTTTGTCCGGGTCATCCGAGGTAGTCCAATGAGCGACAAGGAACTGCGCGAAGACGCGTTAAACTACCACTCCTCCAATCCTCCTGGGAAGGTGACTGTTGTTCCTACTAAGCCACATGGTACGCAAAGGGAGTTATCGCTTGCTTATTCTCCGGGAGTTGCTTATCCCTGCGAAGAAATAAGAGACGACCCAGACCATGCTTACAATTACACTTCCAAGGGAAATCTTGTCGCAGTAATCAGTAATGGGACTGCAGTTCTGGGTTTGGGGGATATCGGTGCTCTCGCAAGCAAACCGGTTATGGAAGGCAAGGGGCTTCTTTTCAAGGCGTTCGCCGATCTCGATGTGTTTGACATAGAGGTCGATAGGAAGGATGTTGACCAATTTGTAGAAGCTGTAAAGGCGATAGCGCCTACTTTCGGAGGAATAAATCTGGAAGATATTGGAGCTCCTGAGTGCTTCGAAATCGAGAGAAGATTGGTTCAGGAGCTGGATATCCCAGTGATGCATGATGATCAACACGGTACTGCAATAATCTCTGGTGCAGCTCTGATTAACGGTCTAGAAGTTGTTGGGAAAGATATCAAAGAGGTTCGTGTTGCAATTCTAGGAGCAGGTGCCTCTGCAATTTCATGTGCTAAGCACTACCTTAGCCTTGGAGTATCAGAAAGGAACCTCACAATGGTCGATTCCAGTGGAATTCTGACTAAAAAAAGAGAGAAGGATGGTGAGCTGAACGAGTACAAATCTCAGTTTGCCAGAGACATTGATGAAGGCGGGATAGCAGATGCTCTGAAGGGAGCGGATGTTTTCCTAGGGCTATCCAAAGGAGGTCTCGTAACTCCAGAAATGATCAAGGAGATGGCGAATAGCCCGCTAATCTTTGCTCTTGCCAATCCAGATCCTGAGATAACTCCTGAGGAGGTCTCGGAAGTCAGAGAGGATGCAATTGTTGCCACTGGGAGGTCTGACTATCCCAATCAAATCAACAACGTTCTCGGTTTTCCCTATATTTTCAGGGGAGCTCTTGATGTAAGAGCTACTGAAATCACAGAAGGAATGAAAATGGCTGCAACAAAGGCATTGGCCGAGCTAGCTAAGAAGCCCGTTCCAGACGATGTGATCACTGCTTACGAAGGAGAGCAGATGTCATTCGGACCAGATTACCTTATTCCTAAGCCGTTTGATGCTAGAGTTCTGATATGGGAAGCTAGTGCGGTAGCAGAGGCTGCTGTCAATGAAGGGGTTTCCAGAATCTCTTCCAAAGAGTTTGATGTCAACAAATATCGTGAGGAGTTGGAATCTAGACTCGGTCTGACTAGGTCTATTATGAGGAGAGTAATAAATCAGGCAAAGAGAGAGCAAAAGAAGATTGTATTCTGCGAGGGAGAGGATCCTACAATTATCAAGGCAGCATCCCAGTGCATTTCAGAGGGAATCTGCCAGCCAATTCTGCTTGGTCAGGAAGAAAGAATATCCTCAGTAAAGGAAGAGCTTGGCCTGGATTTCAATTGCGAGACTATTGATATGAGGTATGATTCCAGAAGGCGTGGCTCATATGCCGATGAAATGCATCGTCTTAGAGGAAGGAGGGGTCAAACCAAGGAAGATGCTGTCAGACAGCTAAAGTCGGCAACTTATTTTGCTCCAATGATGGTGAGAATGGGAGACGCAGACGGGTATCTAGGAGGAGTTTCTCACCAATACCCAGACATTGTAAAGCCGTGTTTGCAAGTTATTGGACCTAATCCTGATTCACACAGAATTGTAGGAATGTACATGATGACTGTGAATGGACAATTAATGTTCATCGGAGATGCTACGATAAACATCTACCCTGATGCAAGAACTCTGGCAGAGATTGCAATTCAAACTGCCAAGGTCGCAAAGAGGTTTGGTGTGAAGCCAAAGGTTGCTATGCTATCTTTCTCTAACTTTGGAACATCTTCCGAGATGAGGACCGATAGAATTGAGGAGGCTATAGAGATAGTAAGGGAAATTGATCCTGATCTGGTCATCGACGGCCCTATGCAAGCAGATACAGCACTAGTCTCAGAAATTCAAGAGGACTACCCGTTCATGTCCTTCGATGGTCCTGCTAACGTACTAATTTGTCCAAATCTAGCTTCTGCTAACATTGCATACAAACTTCTCCAGAGGATAGCTGGAGCGGAAATGACTGGGCCGATATTGGAGGGGCTATCCAGACCAGCTCACGTTCTTCAACGCAGAGACAGTGTCAGGGATGTCGTACACATGGCGGCAATATGTGCTGTAGATGCACAGAGAGCCTCTAGGGAGAGGCTAATCGACTAGAATTTGTTTTGGTCCGGCGTCCCTAACTTCTTTGGTGCATCCCGAAGAATATTGTTCGAAGTTCTCTATGAACATCTGGGCGAGAAGATTGGCTACATTGTCAAACTTTCTTTTGTCCCCCCATGTCTCTCGGGGTTGCAAGATTTCTTCTGGAACTCCATCACAAGTGGTTGGAACTTCAAATCCGAACCTCTCATCCTTGACGAATACAACGTCTTCGAGGCCCCCGTTAATTGCGGAGTTGAGTAGATTCCTTGTCCACTTGATCTTTATTCTACTGCTAGCATCTGCCCCTCCTGCTATCCAACCAGTATTGATTAGCCAGCACTTGGCATTGTTCTCCTTGATTTTTTCAGAAAGCAAATCTGCGTAGGTACTAGGGTGCCTAGGCATGAATGGGGCTCCGAAGCATGTGGAGAACGTGGCTTGTGGCTCCGTAACACCAATCTCAGTTCCAGCCACCTTTGCGGTGTAACCCGACATAAAATGATACGCGGCCTGAGCGGGAGTCAATCTAGAAAGAGGGGGCAAAACCCCAAATGCATCACAGGTAAGGAATACGACATTTCTCGGATTTCCTGCCATCGAGTCAGCCGTACGATTTTCGATGTACTCGATCGGATAGGACCCCCTAGTGTTCTGAGTCAGTGAGTCGTTGTCAAAATCTGGCGTGCCATCGGCATTCAATACTACATTTTCTAATATTGATCCTGGCATCTTAGTAGTGGCATATATCGCTGGTTCATCTTCCTCTGATAGTCGAATTAACTTCGCATAGCACCCTCCTTCGAAGTTGAAAATTCCTTCATCCGACCAACCGTGCTCATCATCCCCAACCAAAGCACGATTGGGGTCTGCTGATAATGTGGTCTTTCCCGTTCCGGAAAGTCCGAAGAACAGGGCCGATTCATCCCCATCCGTGTTCGCTGAGCAATGCATTGGAAGAAGGCCCTTTGAAGGGAGGATGTGGTTCATTATTGTGAAAATTGCCTTCTTTATCTCCCCAGCGTAGTGGGTTCCGCCAATGATTACCATTCCTCTATCAAGAGCGATAATGACGAATACGTCAGAGTTTACTCCATCACTCAAACTTGACTTCAACTCCGGTGCGTGTAATATTGTAAATTCTGGTATAAGAGATGCCAATTCTCCATCTGATGCTCTAACGAACATGTTGTGCATGAATGAGGCGTGCCATGCCTTTTCGGTCACCAGCCTCACTGGCATCCTGTATTTCGGATCGGCACCACAGAATGCATCCTTTACGAACAGGTTTTCTGCCTTGTCAAGGTGAGCTTGTGTCTTTGCAAGTAGTCTGTTGAAAACAGCGGGTGCGGTTGGCCTATTCACTTCACCCCACCATACATCTTCGGCCATTCCTTCCTCATCAACAATGAATCTATCATTAGGCGATCTTCCTGTTCTCTCACCGGTGACAGCAAGAAGAACTCCTTCCGAAGTCAACCTCGACTCCCCCAATTCTACCGAGATAGAGTGTAAATCCTCCCAACCCAAGTTCCAGTGAACCTTTCCTGAAGGATTGATTCCATGCTCGGACAATGGTACTCTCGTCCCATGGGAGGAGCTCTGCATTACTTACTCCCCCCGACTCATGAGATGGGGTTCAGGCCTTCAAGTATTACGGCTCGGAAATTTACTTCGAGATTGCAATTCTGCACAAAATTGTTCCTTTAGGGGATGTGATTATGCAATAATGGCCTTGTTGGGGGTCAATGACTGGTGATGAGGCGGATGATGATCTCATCCGAGAAAGGAAATTCAAGAGGTCATTTGATGTAGTCATCTCGGAATTAAACTTGGATAAGGAAAAGGGGGAAGAGGGCGACAAAGAAGAAGAGTCTTTAGGTGGCGTTTTCGATCCTTTCTATCCCGAAAATCCAGACTCTCCGGGAGCAGTTAGTATTGACGGTACAGTCAATTCGGCTCCAGAGAATGACATTGTTACGGAATTGTCTGAAGATGGGGAGAGGAGAATTAGCTGGATTCTTATGGGGTCGATGATTGTTTTATACAGCGCAATTAGCATCCAAGTTGGGAGGACATTTGATCCCCTACCTGGTACCATAACCCTAGTTCTACTTGCTGTGCTGGGTTTCTCATTTGGAGAGATCTGGGTCCCTAGAAAAAATATGTCTCTCCTTGGGGTTACTTGGGTGATCATTTCGATGAAGGTTCTGTATGGCCTAGCCATAGAGCTTCGACATTGGGGGGTTATCGAGGAAGACCTGTATCTGGGGTTGATACTACTTTTCTTGGTTGGAGTGAACATTCTTGTTGCCTACAGGCATAACAATGACGCTATAGCTGCTCAGTCAACTCTAGTCCTTCTTGCAATAGGTTCCACTGCTGGAACAGAGTTTGGAGAAATTGGAGTGGCAATTATGATTCTGATTGCGACTGTATTGCTCCATTCTATTGCCATTAACAGAAGCTCAGGCAATCTGGCATCTCTTGGAATAGCCTCCTCGAACTTATGGATTGGAATGCATGCAGCGACTTCAGGATTCGAGGTAGGTCAACTACGAGTGCTTCCCCTAGAGACGCCCTTGCTATTGTTCCTGCTTCTAATGATAGTTTCTGGATTAAATGCCGTGATGGCGACTAAGTTCGCCAGAGAAGAAAATTGGTTCTCCAAGGGAATGGAGACTCTTGGTCTCGGAAAGCCTGGTCTTTGGGGGGTTTCCATCTCCCTAGGGATGGTTGGGGCTTTCTTGGTTGTCGCCTCGTACAGACAAGACCTTGGTTTTGCTCTGGGAATCGTGACATTCCTAGGTGGATCTTTCGGAGGATCTTATCTTGTTGTCAGAGGCGTCGAACCACTTAGGGTGGCAGTACCTCTTCTAGCCTCAGGATTCACAGTTACGGCAATATTGCTACTAATTGGATCGGACAATGGACCTCTTGGATTCACTTCATATCAGATATTTACTCTAATTGGAGCAATATCAACTGGATGGGTAATACTGAGGGACCAGGAAAGTGTGACTGACAGAGTCCTCTGGTCGGGATCGTTAGTAATTCTGACAATATTGGTATTGTTGATTCCTGCCAAATCTTCTCCAGAGGGTGATGGTGGAATTATCCTTTTGGGAATTCTATCCGCACTACACGTAGGAACTGCTGCACTAGCAATAAAGAGGATGTCTCCATCTCTTTCTGGGATCACCGTTCTCTTGCCATGGGGTTGGTTGCTTGTTGTCGGGATTTCTGAAGAGGTTTTTCGGACTGTAATGATGGCAAATGACATTACAGACTGGAGTGGGTTTGTAGACCTATCACCAACGCCTCTTGCGGCATACCTAGGAATATCCTCAGTACTACTCTTTGTTGTAAACGTGAACATGGGTGATGAGGGGGTGAATCTAGCCTCAAAATTTCCTGGGATTTCTGAGATTTCAGCTTTGATTAGAGACTCGGAATCTCTCAATTTATGGAATTTAGGTCTCTGGCTACCAATGTTGACTATACTATTCTTGGCTCAGTTTGGTGGTTTCACATCAGTTTCGATAGTATTCCTATTGTCTGTATTGGTTGGTGCTCACATTTTAGGAGAGAACTTGGGGTTCAGAAATAGCAAAGTTAGTTCAATGATTGGAATCATTGCCCTTTCCATTTTGATTATTCAATGGAGGCATGGCCTCGATGAGGCGATGATCGTCTTTCTTTGCATTTCAGTTTCCTCTATTCTATTGTACGGTAATGATGATGATTTTGGACTTGGTATTGGAGTTATGTCATTGCCAATTCTAGTCTCTCTTGCTAGAAGCGAACCCACATACATCCTTGAGGTTCCTCCGTGGTTCTCCGAAATGTCAAGTAATCTGCCAATACCCAGTCTCGAAATTATCGCTGTGATGTGTTCTGCTGCAATACTGGGAATTTATCTTCCAAGAGCTGAAAGAATGGAGAATATGCTTAAGCCTGCTAGCTCGGCATTGTTTCTAACTGTTGTAACATTTATTCTAGCTCTGGATTCAGGAACTCTGCTGGCAAAGTTTTCTTCGGTGTTGATATTTGTTTCATGCTCATTCTGGCTGATTTCAAAGGGTGAAATCAGATCTGAACTAAGAACAGTTGCCAAGAGGGATGCAATCATCGGTTTTTCTCTGACAAATGGGGATGTAGATGAAAGGCTAGAATTTGGAATGGATAGCTCTGAAATGAAGACTTACAATCCAAAGATTGCTGAGATGACCCAGAAGAGGAAGGAGAGGAGAGAAAAGTCAGATGCAGATAATCTGTCCGAGCTTCTTACTTCGGACCTAAGTCATACCCCGGTGGTCGGTCTATTTGTAATTGGAATTTCTATGGCGGCTGCCGTAATTTTCTCAGCGATTGGGAGTGGGGGATTGATGCTAATTCCAACTGGGGTATTTTGCTGCATTGTAGTGACGATGGTTAGGAATAGGACCAGGGGCCTTGAGTTGGATCTACCCCATTTTCTTGGGATGGAGATGCCAATCGCAGTATCCATTTCTGGGATTTCCCTAGCTCTGACAATAGGTCATGTCATTCCAGTAAGTGGAGATCCGGAACACCTTCTGGATTTAGCAGTCGCTTCTGTGTTGATTCTAGTTCTTGTTACGATTTCTCTGGTTCATCAAAAGAATCTACTTGAGAGAATTGAGATAGCAATAGACTGGTTTGTATTCCCAATTCTTGTAGCTCGACTGGTAGCAGCGGTAATCCTTGGGGGGATTCCGTTTCCTTTCACTGTGAATCCATTCAGCGGGGACCTCGTAGAGAAAACTGTTCCATGGGTCTTGTTGGAGTCCCTGCTTGTACTTTGTGTGTTTTTGCAATATTGGGTCTTTGAAAAGAGGCGGAAATCCAAGAAAGAGACTCAAGATGGTTTTGGGATTGGGATTCGGTCTTTGGCCATAGTTTTGCTTTCTTTTGGTCCTGCGGGTCTGCTGGCTTCAGGTAGTGCTGCTTACAGGAGCTTGGTGTCTTCCCAACCAAACGGTTTCGGTATAGCTCTGCAAGGTGGAGTTCTCGCTTGCTTGGCCCTAGTTCCGTGGAACTCTGGATTGTTGGATATCATGGGGGAGTTTGTGCTTATCTTAGGGTTGGTTCTGATTGTTGCATGTGCTATGACCGTTCCACTGGAGCTTGAGAAGTGGACGGTGACTTTGGCCACGGATGGGCACATTTTCTCTATAGCAGGAGCCCTATATCTTGGGATGATTAGCGGGTTGGAATTCCCCATGCTGCTCGTATTTATTTCGACAGTAGTTTGGGTTGTAGGAATTCTTCAATTGAGGAAGTCCCTGAGGATCTGGGGTCTTGTAGATCTTGTTGGCGCTTTGCTTTGCTCGTTCGTCTTTGCTTCAAGCGAGATTATTCAACCGAACAAGCTCTTGCTAGGAATGGTTGTATTGGCCATCGAGTTAGGGATTATTGCTTGGCTTGGCTTGGAAAAACAGGAGGAACTAGCTAAGGACTAGTCTGGAAGTGCCAACGTTGATGACGGGCGGGTAATTCTTAGACTACGTGACGAGGTCTTGGATATCCGACACCCCCGATGAAGTCGAGCACCCCCCCATACCTCTTGGACTGAACAGAATGGCAGTTCCAAGGGCTGCACTGGTGCTATCATTGGTAACTGGTTTGGGACTGATTTTCTCATCAATTTGGGTAGGAATATCGGCCATTGGCTTCTTGGAAGAGCTAGAGGCATCTTTTGGTTCTACGGATGTTGATTTGCTTAGAGAAGATGGCAGGTGGTCATGGGAAGTTGGTTTCCTTCTTGATGAGTGCTCTTCACGGGAGGACGACTGGGAGTGGCCTGAGGGGTACCTATCTGAACAGGATGATACCTTCCTGCTCCCTGGGGAGATTCGTTGCGATTGGGAGCATCAGGGAAACGGGGATGCGGCTAGCATTACTGTTTTCAACAGAGGAAACGAAACGCTGAACCTAGTGTTAGAAATTAGTGGAGGGGGTGTGGAGTTCTCAGAGACTAATGAGCCATATCACATAATCAACGATTTGGCCCCGGATGAGAGTTCGATCAAAGAAATAATTCTGGTTGAGGATATTTCAGAGCGCCAAATTAGTGTTTCGGCGACTCACATTTCCGTACTCGAGGCTCAAGTTAGGCTTGATCTAAATATCTTTCAAGGGATGGAAAACAAGGATATACACATACAAGATGGAGAGGCATTTGTAGTCGAGTACATTCTAACGGATGCAGACTCTGGTGATCAATTGGATGATGGAGATTGGGCTGACGTTTCGGGTGATGGGTGTAATTGGTCGATTTCTGGGTTTTGTTGGTCGGTAGTCGGCCTGGACATAGACAATGACAGGGGGCTAATTCCGGGAATCAGCAGTGGGACGAGTCAAACGACTCTTCTCCCGCCTGATCTCGCTTACGGCAATAGTGATGATAGTGAGCTGAAAGAAACATGGTTGAGATTCGAATTGAGGTTAACAAGTGCCCCTATTTCTCAGTGATTCTCACGAAAGTAACTTGACTGAGTTCTAACGTGGGTGTAATGTGACTGAGGTTAAGCATGAGTCAATCATCCCTTCAAAGAAGATTGTTACAGCTGTAAAGAAGAAAGTCAAAGCAGAGTCTTCACGAAAGGGTGAGCCGGCTTTCTTTATGACAGATGAGATGAGGAGGCTCTCTACTCCATGGTCAATTGCTTCAATAAGAGCTAATCAGATTGATTCGGCGTCCTTACCTCCGGGAGTAATTTTGGATGCCGCTGCTGGTTCGGGTTTGCAACTCATTGCATTCTCAAGCTTACTCAAGCGACCTGCATTAGGGATTGAACTAGAAGAGCAAACCGCTAATTTCTGCGCTGCCAATATGAGTATCAATTCAGATGGAGAAATCCAACGCTCATTAGACAGAGTATTGATTGGAGACGGGAGATTGGCAGATTCCGCAATTTCCGCGTTCTGGTCTAGTCTAAGAGAGGGGGGGACTAGGGCTCATCCTCCGATTGCTATGCTTCACATTGATCCTGCAAGACCGATGGATGCTCAGAATCACAGTATTGAAGAGATGCGCCCGGATATAAAAGCGGTATTGAAATCTTGGAGTTCCCACCTGCAGGTTGGTTCTAAGGGACCGGCCGTGCTGCTAGATCTTTCACCAAGATTAGATTCTGTACAAAGGGCGATGATTGACGGAATTCTTGAGTCCACTTTCCCAGGAGTTTCCAGAACCTGGGAGTGGCTAAGTCGTGGAGGAGGTAGAGTAGACAGGTTATCGGTTTGGGTAGGTTCTTTATCTTCTGAAAATGAAAGAAGGTGCATTAGAGTGGGAAGGAAAAATGTAATGGCAAGCATAGAAGGAGAGGGTTCTGGTGCTAGTTCAACTACTTTCAACAGTGCTCTTGAGATCCCCATAGGAGCTTATCTGACTATTGTTGATCCGGCTCTTATTGAGAGTGGCCTTCAGGACTCATGGCTAAATTCGGCCATACCCAAGGGAGTTGGTTCCTCTTGGGTTAGGACTGATGGAAGGAGGCCTCTGCTGATTCATACTGACAAGATTTCTAACGAGGAGAACGTAAGGGGATTTGTAGTTTCGACTGGCAAGATTGTGCAACACAGGCTCTCTCCTCCCGAGCTGCATACCATCGACCAAGTAGCATCATCGATAGCGAAGAAGGGGATTGGGAAAATAACCCTAAGATGTAGTCTGGATCCTGAAATTCATCCCACACTACAGAGAAGGATTTCCAAGGAATTGAAGGGAGCAGGAGGACAAAATGGATTCATGGTAGATTTGGATGTCCATAGGCGTTCTGGGAGTCAGAAGTTGTTCATCGTCTGTAAAGAGTGAGTCGGAGAGCAATATTACGGTTCCAATCGGTTCAAATAGGAACTGCAGTTCGCGAAGGCGCCGGAAAGGCCACCGAGAGGTGAACACGGGGGAACCGTAATGCCAAAAGTTGACGAAGCAGAGCTTGGAGACGACTTCTCGTACATTGTCAGAATTGCTGACACAGATATCGATGGACTCAAGCCTATTACCTACGGCCTCACCTCTGTAAAAGGAATTGGAATTAGGACATCAATGATGATTTGCAAGCAATCTGGAATAGACGGCGGTAGACTAGGAGGTCACCTTACTTCTGACGAACAAGACAAACTTAGGAACGCCATTGACGAGTATGCAACTAACGTTCCTTGGTGGCTGGTTAACAGACAGAGAGATCTGGAGACTAACGAGGACGCGCACATAATCGCCAATGAAGTGAGCATGACCAAGGAGGATGATGTTTCACGTCTAGCAGAAATAAAGACGTTCAGAGGAATGAGGCATAGGAGTGGCCACAAAGTGAGAGGACAGAGGCTCAGATCGAATGGCCGAAGAGGTTCTGCACTCGGAGTTCAGAGGAAGAAGTGAGGTTTCAACATGGGCGAGCCAAAATTCTCCAGACCTCGCACTCAGACTCCAACTCATCCTTGGAAGCAAGCCAGAATAGATGAAGAGCACGATCTCAAAGAGAGGTACGGACTAAAAAAAGTTGGAGGGATGAGGGAGATTTGGAGAGAGAAGTCGGCACTAAGAAGGCATCGAAACCAAGCAATGAAGCTTATTGGGAGAGTTGATTCATCGGACGGCCACTATGCTAAGGAAAAAGAGCAGTTGCTTGATTCCTTGTCAAGAAAGGGACTTTTGCAATCGGGGGCAGACATCGGTGACGTACTAGAGATAAACGTCGAACATATGCTTTCCAGAAGATTACAATCGGTGGTTTACTACAAGGGACTCGCTCCCTCGATGAGATCTTCAAGGAATCTCATTGTTCATGGCCACATTTGCATTGGTGATCAGAGAATGACTGTTCCCGGATACCATGTTCTGAAGGACGAAGAAGACTTGCTAAGATACAGTTCAAGCTCTCCCTTCTCTGATCCAGAGCATACTTTCAGAAGAGAGTTGGAGAGTAGAAGAATTTCTACCGAAGAAGATTCGGAAGATGAGGGAGAGATGAGAGATGGTGATACTGATGAAGAAGAGCCCAAGGAGGGAGAGTCATGAGTCATAAGGCGATTCTACATATTTACAGCACTTTCAACAATGTGCTGATAACTGCTACAGACCTCACTGGAGCCGAGACAATCTGTAAAGTCTCAGGAGGAATGGTCACCAAGGGAGGGAGTGATTCGGGAGGTCAGTTTGCAGCTACGAGGGCCGCTGAGAAAATCGCTGAGATGCTTAGTGAGAAGGAGTTTGACCAAGTAATAGTCAAATACAGAGGGGCAGGAGGGAATAGATCAAACAGTGCTCCAGGCGCTACTGCAGCAATTAGAGCATTGACAAGAGCTGGGGTCAGAATCACAAGGATTGAAGACGTAACGCCGATGCCTACTGATGGTACAAAGAGTAAGGGTGGACGAAGAGGCCGAAGGGTGTAATTGAGGTGGAAAAATGGTGAAAGTCAAGATCTTAGAAGAGACCGAAGAAAGCATGAGACTGCTCCTATCTAAAACTGATAGAAGCTTAGCAAATGCCCTGAGGAGGACTTTGATTTCCGATACTCCAAAGATGGCAATCGACAGTGTGAGATTTCAACTTGGAACTAAAGAGCAGGACGAGGAGATTTGGGAGACTACAGGTCCTATTCCTGATGAAATGGTTGCTCAAAGGCTAGCAATGATTCCTATTCCAACAATTCACGAAAAATTCCACTTCCAAGACAAATGCCCCAACTGCAAGGATCTCGTGGAGGATGATCGTGGATGCTTGGAGTGCCAGATGATTTACACTTGCGTTGTGTTCGGAACCCAAGAAGGGCGCTGGGTTACAGCGGGTGATTTGAAATATCTAGGTGAAGAATCACTAGAGATTCCTTCAGAGTACAAGACAATACCAATCACTAAGCTACTGAAAGGCCAGATGATAGAGTTCTATGCTACAGCAGTCATGGGAAGAGGGAGGGATCACACAAAGTGGTCTCCGGTTTGTGGAGTTTCATTCAAGTCTCGTAAAATAGGCGTTCTGAACAATAAGACAAAGGCAAAAATCCTCTGGGACCTGGATCTAGAAATAAAGGCCAAGGACTTCGACAAGGATGGTAAGTTGAAAGACTTAGAAAAGGTATCAATTCTGGCTACTGAGTTGAATCATGTCGGAGAAGGGACTGAGATTTCTAGAGAGTTCAAAGATGCCATTTCACTTGAAGAAGTTCCTGGAGAGTTCATTCTTTATTTTGAGACTGATGGTTCTATGACTCCAAGAGTAGCCTTCGAGAAAGCTATTCAGGAGCTAGCTGAAAGGTTCGGTGAATTGGAGCAGGACCTATCCGATGCATTATAATTTCAAACCGTTCATTGCCGTAACACTGGATGGTTAGTTATGTCGACTATGTTGGGCAGAGGTCACTGCGGAGCCCATCTTTCTCTGATTTTTACAATTGATGATTCAGATAGTAATCCTATCAGACAGGGAAGCAGAGGAGCTGGGATCTGTCTAAAGGACGGAGTTGAAGCTATAGCAAAAGGAGAGGATGGTGAAGGCAACCTCTCAGTACGATTCATCGAGTCAGACCAAGACGAAACGCTGTATGAGGAAGTGCTGAAGACTCTGAAAGAAGAGGTTGTCGAAATCGGGGGAAAAGACTGGGAGCTAATCATCAAAATTAGTTTGCCTCCTTCACAAGGTTTTGGAATGTCGGCTTCCGGAGCTATCGCAGCCGCGATTTCATTTCAAAGAGCCATTGGAATTCCTCATGAGGAGTGCATTAGGAGATCTTTCAAGATTGCTCACATTGTGGAAAGAAAGAGATCCAGTGGACTTGGGGACACTACCGCCCTTTCTTCTGGCGGCGTAGAAAGGAGGTTGTCTCCTGGTTCTCCCTATCAAGGTGAACTACTTGATTTGGGTCCCGGTTTATCTGAAGGTTGGTCATGTGGAACTCCAGTCCTTCTTTGTTGGAGAAGAAAAACCGGAACCGCTACTTCAAGATATATCGACAATTCGAAATGGAAGAAGTCAATTACAGAGGCAGGAGAATCATCAATGAAGTCAATTGGTTCTGGGGAGTGGGGAGTGGGGAGGTGGAAGGAGTTGCTTGAGTCATCTGAGCTTTTTGCAAAAAGAAGTGGGTTAGAGAACGATGCTAGTAGGTCTGAACTACTAAGTTCAGTAAATGAGTCAATCTTCTCATTGGGGCTATCAGGAGAGCTATTTGTCCTTCTGTGCATGTTGGGGGAAAGTGTTGTCGTAGTACCAAATGATCCAGAAAGCGACGGAGGGTGGATCGATTCTTTAGCCGGAGAACTGCAAGAGTCGGGACTTACTGTTTTCTCTAGCAGAGTGGGTGAAGCAATTCGAGAGTCTCAAAACTTTGTGTTCTCATGAAATTCCTCTAATGGCTTTAGATCCAATGGGCTTGAGTCCAATTTGGTGGCTCCTCTTAGCCTAAGGCTCTCGCAGAATCCGTGTCTGTACACCAAAGCACCGTGCCCGAATTCTGCTACGTATCTATCCACCTGCTTCTGAGTCTTCTTCTTTGGAAATTTTAGATCTGCACCAAAGAAGTGCTTGGCATCAATCCAAGCACAAGGTACTCCGTTAATCCTTACATCGTCGAGTAAGAGAAGATCTGGAGTAATTATTGCCCTTCCCTCGTTCCTTGTCTGCTCGCTAAGGAGTTCCTCCTGTCTTCGGAACCTGACTCCCAATTTCTCGAAGTGGGTGCAAAGAATCTCCTCAAACACCTCTGCTGCATTCTGAGTCTCAGTTTGGTTAACCGAGCTGACTCTGTCTACTGATTCGGCTAATTCGAATTGCTCCCTATCCCTTTCATTGAGTTTTGAGGGATTTTTGTTCAACGTATCTTTGATTCTGGTCTTGGTCCAACCCCTTCCTGTAAGCACCGCTCTGAAGGTGTTTACCGGGGGTGCATCGAACCTCTTGGATAGTGCAATAACACTCTCTCCTGAATCATATCTTCTGCTGATTTCATTTGATCTTCTCATTAGCTTGGAATGAGAGTATACACTCTTCTCTTGGTTTAGTGCGGCTCTCAGAGAAAGGGCCTGCTCGAGAGAGATTTTCATCCCATCCAACTTGTCTGCAATCTCTTTGACTCTCTTGTCTGGAAGAAACCCAAATTCTCCCGGAATGCATGCAATCTTTCCTGCCGCGGTCTGTACTTCCTTGGCTACTGCATTGGTCTTCCAATTGATGCTTATCTTCTTTGGAGGTGGTTCGATTACTTTTGGAATTCCCATGGGCCTTGGGTTTATCGAGAACCTAGCTAGAGCTCTCTCAACGTCCTCTGATTTTTGACGGCCGCTTTTTTCCTGGGAGGGCTTTCCCTCCTTCCTTGTTCTTCTGCGGCGTCTTCTACGCCCTCGACGCTTTCTGGGACTCTCTTCCTCACTCAATGAGACTCCCAGAAGAAGGCGCCCCATGAACCCACCGTGTCATTCGACTAATTTCTCATTGATGCATAAACATCGTAGGCTGCATCTCTGATGGGTCTGGGAATAAAGAAAATAGCTGAAACCAGAGGCCATGGGAATCTGAGATATCTACAAACTCTCCAAATTGCCGAGCTTTTTGAGGACCACGCGCCATCTGTGGAAATCAGGAAAACTGAGTCAACTCCTTCTAGTGAGCTTGGTCTGGAAAGCATGATCTCCTCTCCATCTGGACTATTTTGTCCCACTAGCTCAACTCTGGATTTCGGATCTCTTCTCTCGATGAACCTTGCCCAGCGGATGCACTTCCTGCATTCATCATCAAAGAGTAACTTGGGGGGTGTCATATTTCACCTAAACAAATGCTATTCCTGGTTCAAGGGGATTGGAAATTCTTGCCTTCCCCCCAACATCTTCCCCCTCTCCTGCTTGGTATGCTTCTACTGATTCTACCTCCAGTTCGAGTGCAATAAATTCAGAGTTATCATTTACTACCTCGGCCTCGTCTATCCCTAGGGAAATAATTGATTTCTCGCCATCCGACCATGTGTGAATCCGTCCTCTCTTTTTCTTAGTTCCAGAAGTAAAGGATGACCAAGCTTGAAACACTTCGCCCCTGATTTCTTCGTCTTTGAAAATCTCTAGAGACTTGAGATAGTCATTGCCTTCTTCTTTGAAATCGAATCCTTCGTCATGGAGTCTTATTGCCTCTAAAGCAAGTTCTGACTTCCAATTAGGAGCTGTTTGTATAATGACCTTAGTAATCTCAGTCTCGGAATGACGTTCAGCTAGCTTCCTGAGGTTTCGACCGCTAGAAATAATCTCTCGGACATATTTCTCCTGGGCAATCACCTGTATGTCGTCATCATTATCTTCGAAATCATTGATGGTGAACGTTGCGAGTAACCCCTCTTTTCCAATCATTTGCCAGAATTCCTCGGCAAGATGTGGAGTAGCGGGAGCCAACATAGGAATCCAGCCCTCAAGAAATGTCTTCGATGTGGATTTGTCACGACCTCCTCTTCGAATGTACCAATTCCAGTCCGAGAGCATCTCGAAGTGGCTAACCATTACTCCCTCCCTAAGGCTAACATTCGACATTGCATCGACCCACGAGCTCCTATTTTTCCTAAGTCTGGCCAAAAGCCATTTGTCAATGCTTGAGGGAGAGTCTGTGAATTCTTGAGAGGATTCTATGGCATCGAATATTGAGAACACCTGCTTGTGATTTGCCTCCAATGAGCTATCTGACCAATCCATTCCCGCCTCTGGATTAGCTCCGAAGAGAATGAACAGCCTTACAGTATCTGCTCCATATTTGGAAATCATCTCCTCTGGGCTGACTGTGTTTCCCAGAGATTTGCTCATCTTTGCATGTCGACTGGAGAGTTTCAGGCCACAAGATGGGCAGTCTGATCCAAAGTAATCTACGTGGTACTCTGAATTGCAGTCAGAACAGTATGGAGCTGGAGCATTTAGCATTCCTTGGCAAACTAGCCTTCCAAATGGCTCCCCTACCTTGTTCATTCCAGCATCTCTGGTGAACTTTGTGAAGAATCTAGCGTATAGAAGGTGCATTACAGCATGTTCTATCCCTCCGATATAGAGATCGACACCGTTCCCCATCCAGTAATCAACAGCTTCTCTGTCGAATGGTTTTGCGTCGTTATTTGCATCACAAAAACGCATGAAGTACCAAGAAGAATCGTAGAATGTATCCATTGTGTCGGTCTCTCTTCTGGCAACATTGGAGCAAGAGGGGCATTCTGTTTGAACGAAAGGGGCATGAGACTCTAGTGGATTCCCACGTTGATCCTCAGAAAATACCACATCTAGTGGAAGCTCAACGGGAAGATCTTCTCGGGGTACGGGAACGATTCCACAAGAGTCGCAGTGGATTATCGGAATTGGGGTTCCCCAGAATCTTTGTCTACTCAATAGCCAATCCTTGAGACGATACTCAACTGTTCCCTCTCCTGACTGTTCTTTCTCCAATGTTGAAATGACTGCGTTCTTGGCATTCTCTTCAGACAATCCATCGAATCCATCGATCGATGAATTGACCATGGGCCCGTATCCTTCAAACGCATTTTCTAGAGGAGTGGTTTGGTCGTCACCTTCTTTCTCAATAATGACTCGCCTAATTTCTAAGTCGTACTCCTTTGCAAAATCAAAATCCCTCTGATCGTGTCCTGGTACACCCATTACTGCTCCAGTCCCATAGGATGAGACTACGAAATTTCCTGCGAAAATAGGAATCTTTTCTCCGCTGATAGGATTGATTGCATGCCGTCCCAAGAAAACTCCCCTTTTCTCCTTTAGCATGTTTATCCTTTCGAACTCAGACATT
>MDSZ01181767.1_pt1 | contig 27132 bp, 27 predicted proteins | sample 811201 | NCBI WGS metagenome assembly MDSZ01 (sample SAMN05326647, study PRJNA326480) | marine metagenome | isolation source: seawater | place: Indian Ocean: North | collected 2010 | reverse complement strand
CGGCGGCCCGATGGAAGCCGGCAAGACCAAGCTGGCCAGCCACGGCCTGGACCTGGTCGACGCCATGGTCATCGCCGCCGACTCCAGCGCGTCCGACGAGAAGGTCGCCGAGTACGAGCGCAGCGCCTGCCCGACCTGCGGCAGCTGCTCCGGCATGTTCACCGCCAACTCGATGAACTGCCTGACCGAAGCCCTGGGCCTGTCCCTGCCGGGCAACGGCTCCACCCTGGCCACCCACAGCGACCGCGAGCAGCTGTTCCTGCGCGCCGGGCGCCTGGCCGTCGAGCTGTGCCAGCGCTACTACGGCGAAGGCGACGAGTCGGTGCTGCCGCGCAACATCGCCAACTTCAAGGCGTTCGAGAACGCCATGATGCTCGACATCGCCATGGGCGGTTCGACCAACACCATCCTGCACCTGCTGGCCGCCGCCCAGGAAGGCGAAGTGGCCTTCGACCTGCGCGACATCGACCGTCTGTCGCGCAAGGTCCCGCAGCTGTGCAAGGTGGCGCCGAACATCCAGAAGTACCACATGGAAGACGTGCACCGTGCCGGTGGCATCTTCTCCATCCTCGGCGAGCTGGCCCGTGGCGGCCTGCTGCACACCGACGTGCACACCGTGCACAGCCCGAACATGGCCGAGGCCATCGCCCAGTGGGACATCACCCAGACCCAGGACGAGGCGGTGCACCACTTCTTCAAGGCGGGCCCGGCAGGCATCCCCACCCAGACCGCGTTCAGCCAGTCGACCCGCTGGGACAGCCTCGACGACGACCGTGCCGAAGGCTGCATTCGCAGTGTCGAGCACGCCTACTCGCAGGAAGGCGGCCTGGCCGTGCTGTACGGCAACATCGCCCTCGACGGCTGCGTGGTGAAGACCGCCGGCGTCGATGAGTCGATCCATGTCTTCGAAGGCACCGCCAAGGTGTTCGAGAGCCAGGACAGCGCGGTGAAAGGCATCCTCGCCGACGAGGTGAAGGCCGGCGACATCGTCATCATCCGCTACGAAGGCCCGAAAGGCGGCCCGGGCATGCAGGAAATGCTGTACCCGACCAGCTACCTGAAGTCCAAGGGCCTGGGCAAGGCCTGCGCCCTGCTCACCGACGGCCGTTTCTCCGGCGGCACCAGCGGCCTGTCCATCGGCCACGCCTCGCCGGAAGCGGCTTCGGGTGGCGCCATCGGCCTGGTGCAGGACGGCGACAAGATCCTCATCGACATCCCCAACCGCAGCATCAACCTGCTGGTATCCGATGAAGAGCTGGCCAAGCGCCGCAGCGAACAGGACCAGAAAGGCTGGAAGCCGGCCGCACCTCGTGCGCGCAAGGTGACCACCGCCCTCAAGGCCTACGCCCTGCTCGCCACCAGCGCCGACAAGGGCGCGGTGCGCAACAAGGCGATGCTCGACGGCTGACCCCGCGTTGCGACATGAAAAGCCCGGCCTTGCTGGCGCAGCGTTGTTCATTTGAGGTTGCACAGGTTTGGCTCCCCTCTCCCATTTATGAGAGAGGGGCTGGGGGAGAGGACTGAAAATGCCACAAAACTGCCAGTTTCCCCCTCTCCGAACGCGGCCCGCCCTAATCCTCTCCCCAAAGGGGTGAGGGGACTATCGCGGCCGACCAACTCTTAAAGGAACAGCACTACGGCCTTGCTGCCGGGCTTTTTCTTGCCGAAGGTTTTGCATCTGCGCTCGTTCGCCAGCAAGCTGGGGCCTGCACCCTGCTCAGGAGCCCGCCATGCGCATCGGCCTGATCGCCGACACCCACAACCTGCTGCGCCCCGAGGCGCTGGCCGCGCTGCAGGGTGTCGACCATCTGCTGCACGCCGGCGATATCGGCGGGCCGCACATCCTGGCCGAACTGGAGCGCATCGCGCCGCTGTCGGTGGTGCGTGGCAACAACGACCAGGACGCCTGGGCCGACACCATCGCCGATCAGCTGACGCTGGACTTCGGTGGTGTCCGGCTGCACATGCTGCACGACCTCAAGCAATTGGACATCGACCCGGTCGCCCAGGGCATCGCCGTGGTGCTCACCGGGCATTCGCACAAGCCCCTGCAGGAGACCCGCGACGGCGTGCTCTACCTCAATCCGGGCAGCGCCGGACCACGGCGTTTCAAGCTGCCCATTGGGTTGGGCATCCTGCATATCGAAGGCGGCCGGGCAAGGGCCGAGCTGATCACCCTGCAGGTCTGATCCCCCCACATGCCGGCGTAGGGTGGACGACGGTTCACCCGTCCACCGTCCCACCGACCACCCAAAGACCCCTTGAAAACCGCCGCCGCCGAGACCATCTAGGCAGGTACCGCTTTTTCAATGTCTCGATGGAGATTTTCATGACCCTCGACGAGCTCAACGCCATCCCCGGCGTGACCGCCAAGCCCGACGTCGCCACCGCCGACTTCGTCTACAACCACACCATGATCCGCGTGAAGGACCTGCAGAAATCGCTGGACTTCTACACCCGTGTGCTGGGCTTCACCCTGCTGGAGAAGAAAGACTTCCCCGAAGCCGAGTTCAGCCTGTACTTCCTCGCGCTGATTGCTGACAAGTCGCAGATCCCGGCCGACCCGGCCGCGCGCCACCAATGGCGCAAGTCCATCCCCGGCGTGCTGGAGCTGACCTACAACCACGGCACCGAGCAGGACCCGGAGTTCGCCTACCACAGCGGCAACAGCGACCCGCGCGGTTTCGGCCACCTGTGCGTGTCGGTACCGGACATCAAGGCTGCCTGCCAGCGCTTCGAAGACCTCGGCGTGGACTTCCAGAAACGCCTGACCGACGGCCGCATGCGCGACATCGCCTTCATCAAGGACCCGGACGGCTACTGGGTGGAAATCATCCAGTTCACCGACGTGCAGTGACCGTCGCGCCCGCGACACCCGACGAGGGGCTGCCTCCTGCGAGGCAGCCCCTCGTTCGTCGAGCCACTCAGCTCACGCCAACGTAGCGGTCGGCACGGTGATTGATCGCCAGCACCAGGTTGAGCATCACCGCGCCCAGCACCGACAGCAGCACCTTGTCCGGCGAGACCACGAAGATCGACGCCAGCACGATGCTGGCGTCGATGCCCATCTGCACCGCCCCTGCCCGCAGGCCGAAACGCTCCTGCAGGTACAGCGCGAGGATGTTCACCCCGCCCAGGCTGGCGCGGTGGCGGAACAGCATGAGCAGACCAAGGCCCATGGCGGCGCCACCGAACAGGGCGGCGTAGATGGCATCGAGCGCGGCGAAGGCGACCCAGTGCGGGGTCAGCTCCGCCAGCAGCGAAACCAGCAGCACCGCACAGCCGGTACGCAGGGTGAAGCCCCAGCCCATGCGCCAGATGCCCAGCAGGTAGAACGGCAGGTTCACCAGACAGAACACCAGGCCGAAGGGCCAGCCGGCCTGATAGTTGGCCAGGAAGGCGATGCCCACCGTCCCGCCGGTCAGCAAACCGGCGTGGGCGTAGAAGGTGATACCCAGGGCCACCAGGGCGGTGCCGAACAGCAGCGCCAGGGCATCCTCCCACAGCGGGTGGCGAACGAAGAGTGCGGCGACGGCGCTCGGGCGCTCGTCGACGGGCGATTGCTCAGTCATCGAAAAACCTGCATCAGGGTGCACGAAAGAGGTGATGGCAGAGGCAAGGCGGTGGCCGTCGCGCCGCACGCGGGAAGCGGGTGGCAGGGACGGCCGGCAGTGTCGTTATTGTGTGTCGCGACGTTCCCACACCTCGAAGGCGTAGAAGGGTGTCTCGGCACTGGCCGGGTGCTCGACGCTGGAGCTCATGTGCCAGTGCGCCTGGTCAACCTCGGGGAAGAAGGCATCGCCCTCGGGATCGAGGCCGACCCGCGTCAGGTACAGGCGATCGGCCTGCGCCAGGCCCAGCTCGTAGAGCTGCGCGCCGCCGATCAGCATCAGCTCTTCGGCATCCTCTTCACGGGCCCAGGCGTCGGCACGGGTGATCGCCTCTTCCAGGGAGGCGAACACCTCGGCACCCTCCAGGCGCAGGTCCGGCTGGCGACTGACGACGATGTTGAGGCGCCCCGGCAAGGGCCGGCCGAGCGAGTCCCAGGTCTTGCGGCCCATGATGATCGGCTTGCCCAGGGTCAGTGCCTTGAAGTGCTTGAGGTCCGCCGGCAGGTGCCAGGGCAGTTGGTTGTCGCGGCCGATGACGCGGTTGTGCGCGAGGGCGGCGATCAGCGAAAGGGGGAGTGTCTTGTTCATGACGGCGAGCATAGCAGAGCGACCAAGTGACGAGCAGCTCACAGCCCGAGCAACCGGCCATCGGTTTGTCGCCGAATCGTCATCGTCCATGCGCCAGGCTTTGCGCTCCCACCCGAGCAAGGAGATGCCACGATGATATCGAACCTGTTGCGCACAGGACTGCTGTGCGCAGGATTACTGAGCGCTGCACTGCCAGTGCAGGCCGACACCGTGCAGAACGCCATCGACTGGGCCCAGCGCCAACCCGGCACACAGCCACAGCACGCGCATGCTGCGCGCAAGCCGCTGGTGATCGCGCACCGTGGCGCCAGTGGCTACGTGCCCGAACACACCCTGGCCGCCTACGCCCTGGCCGTGCTGCAAGGTGCCGATTATGTCGAGCCGGACCTGGTGATGACCCGCGACGGGCAACTGGTGGCGCGCCATGACAATGAGCTGGGCCTGACCACCGATGTCGCCCAGCGCCCCGAGTTCGCGGCACGCAAGCGCACCCAGACGGTCGACGGCGTCAGCCTGGAAGGCTGGTTCAGCGAGGACTTCACCCTGGCCGAGCTGAAGACGCTGCGCGCCATCGAGCGCATCCCGCAGGTCCGTCCGGGCAATACGCGCTTCGACGGCCAGTTCGAAATCCCGACCCTGCAGGAAATCATCGACCTGGTGAAGAGCCTGCAGCTCAGCCAGCAACGGGTGATCGGCCTGTACCCGGAAACCAAGCACCCCACGCACTTCCAGCAACTCGGCCTGGCCATGGAGAAACCGCTGCTGGCCGTGCTCAAGCGCAACGGCTACGCCAGCGCCAAGGCGCCGGTGTACATCCAGTCCTTCGAGGTGGAGAACCTCAAGACCCTCAGCCGCATGACCTCCATCCGCCTGATCCAGCTGCTGTGGACGGACGGCCAGCCCTACGACCAGCAGGCACTCGGCACCGACCTCAGCTATGCGCAGATGATCACGCCCAAGGGCCTGAAAGCCATCGCCCGCTACGCCAGCGGCATCGGTCCGGAGAAAGGCATGATCATCCCGCGTGATGCAGCCGGCAACCTGACCACGCCGACCAGCCTGGTGAGCGACGCCCATGCCGCCAGGCTCAAGGTCCACCCCTATACCTTCCGCGCCGAGAACGCCTTCCTGCCGGCAGACCTGCGCAATGGCAGCGATCCGACCGCACGCGGCGACATCGACGCCGAGCTGCGCACCTTCCTCGCCACCGGCATCGATGGCCTGTTCATCGACCAACCGGATATCGCCGTACGCCTGCGCGAACAGCGCTGATTCGCACGGGGGCGGATCAGGGGTTATCCTCAAGCCCTGATCCGCACGACGAGACGCCGCGTGACTGACGCCTCCTCCCCCACCGCCTTTCAACGCCTCTGGCTCAGCGAGACGATCCGCCTGCGCGAGGAACACGCCGGCCCGCTCGAAGATGCCGAGGCCAATCGCCTGGCCCGCGCCGAGCACGGCGATCTGGCCACGCGTATCCAGCAGCGGGCCCTGCTCCTGGCCCGTCGCGATGGTCAGTGGCAAGCCCTGCAGCACTGGCTGCAGGGCGCACGCCTGGCGGGCCTGCTGCTGGCGCTGCTGGCGCTGTTCAGCGGAGCCGGCCTGGCCTTCGCGGCGCTGGGCGACGGACGCCAGCCGGTCAACGTGTTCTGGGCCCTGGGCAGCCTGCTCGGCCTCGACCTGCTGATGCTGCTCGGCTGGCTGGTCGGCCTGCTGCTGACCCGCGACCACCCCGGCGCCCTCGGCCGCCTGTGGCTCTGGCTCAGCGACAAGCTGGCCCGCGATGCCAGTGCCGCCCACCTGGCGCCGGCCCTGTTGCTGATGCTGCAGCGCCAGCGCCTGACCCGCTGGGGCCTGGGCCTGCTGAGCAACGGCCTGTGGACGCTGGCCATGCTCGCCGCCCTGGGTACCGCACTGCTGCTGCTCGCCACACGGCGCTACGGCTTCGTCTGGGAAACCACCATCCTCGGCGGCGACAGCTTCATCGCCATGACCCAGGCCATCGGCGCGCTGCCGGCCCTGCTCGGTTTCAGCCTGCCCGACGTCGCGCTGATTCGCGCCAGCGGCGACGCCGCCATCGCCAGCGAGGTCGCCCGGCAGAGCTGGGCCGGCTGGCTGGTCGGCGTGCTGCTGGTCTACGGCCTGTTGCCACGCCTGCTGCTGACGTTGCTGTGCCTGTGGCGCTGGCTCAGCGGCAAGGCAGCGCTGCGCCTGGCACTCGACCTGCCCGGCTACGACCTGCTGCGTCAACGCCTGCAGCCGGACAGCGAGCGCCTCGGCGTCTGCGACCTGGCGCCGGCCACCCTGCACCAGCCGCAAGCCGGCGCCAACCCGCAAGCCGGCAGTGGCGCGTTGCTGCTGGGCCTGGAGCTGGATGAACGGCGCAGCTGGCCGCCCCTGCAACTGCCCAGTGGCGTCGCCGATGCCGGGGTGATCGACAGCCGCGAGCAGCGCCGCCAGTTGCTCGAACAGCTGACCCGCTTCCCGCCCGAGCGCCTGGTCATCGCCTGCGACCCGCAGCGCTCACCGGATCGCGGCAGCCTGGCGCTGCTCGGCGAACTGGCGCGCTGCGCGGCCGCCACGCGCATCTGGCTGCTCTCGCCAGCGCCCGGCGCGAGCCTGGACAGCGCGCGCCTGGCCGACTGGCACCAGGCCCTCGACAGACTGGGCCTGCAGCATGGCGACAGCGCTCCACTGAACTGGCTGGAGAGCGGCCATGATTGAACAGGCTCGACGTAGGGTGGATGACGCTTTTTTCATCCACCAATCGCCGTGGTGGATGGGTGAAGCGTCATCCACCCTACAGTCCGCATCCCCGACCGAGGCCGCGCCATGAGCCCACCGCTGAAACTCGCCCTGGTCGGCCACACCAACGTCGGCAAGACCTCGCTGCTGCGCACCCTGACCCGTGACGTCGACTTCGGCGAGGTCTCGCCACGCGCCAGCACCACGCGCCACGTCGAAGGCGCGCGCCTGTCGGTGGACGGCCAGGCCCTGCTGGAGCTGTACGACACCCCAGGCCTGGAAGATGCCATCGCCCTGCTCGACTACCTGGAACGTCTCGATCGTCCTGGCGAACGCCTCGACGGCCCGGCGCGCCTGACTCGTTTCCTGGAGGGCAGCGAGGCGCGCCAGCGCTACGAGCAGGAAGCCAAGGTGCTGCGCCAGCTCATGGCCTGCGATGCCGGGCTGTACGTGATCGATGTGCGCGAGCCGGTGCTGGCCAAGTACCGCGACGAACTGGCCGTGCTGACCATGTGCGGGCGCCCGCTGCTGCCCGTGCTCAATTTCGTCGCCAGCAGCCAGCACCGCGAAGGCGAGTGGCGCGAGGCCCTGGCGCGTCTCGGCCTGCATGCGCTGGTGACCTTCGACAGCGTGGCGCCCCCCGAAGACGGCGAGCGCCGCCTGTACGAAAGCCTGGCCCTGCTGCTGGAGCGTTCGCGGGTGCAACTGCAGCGCCTGATCGAGGATCACCAGGCACAGCGCCAGGCCCGCCGCCAGGCCGGCAAGCGCGTGGTCGCCGAGTTGCTGATCGACTGCGCCGCCTGCCGGCGCAGCGTTGCCGCCCAGCCGCTGCTGGAGCAAGGCGCCATCGCCGAACTGCGTGACGCCATCCGCCAGCGTGAGCAGCGCTGCGTCGAGGCGCTGCTGCGCCTGTACGCCTTCCGCCGCGACGATGCCAAGGCCACGGACCTGCCCCTGCTCGACGGCCGCTGGGGTGACGACCTGTTCAACCCGGAAACCCTCAGGCAACTCGGCATCAAGGTCGGCGGCGGCATGGCCGCAGGCGCCGCGACCGGGGTCGGGGTCGACCTGCTGGTCGGCGGCCTGACCCTCGGCGCAGCGGCGGCACTGGGTGCGCTGATCGGTGGCAGTGCGCAGACCCTGCGCAACTACGGGCAACGCCTGAAAGGCAAGCTGCAGGGCCAGCGCGAACTGACCGTCGACGACGCCGTGCTGCGCCTGCTCGCCCTGCGCCAGCAACAGCTGCTGGCCGCGCTGGACCGGCGCGGCCACGCCGCCATGGACGCCATCGCCCTCGGCGCCCCGCAGGAAAACCTCTGGCGCCAGGGCAAGCTGCCCACCCCGCTCAACGTCGCACGCGCCCACCCGCAATGGTCGTCGCTCAACCCCGGCGCACGCCTGGAGGACGCCGAACGCCAGGAGCAGGTGCAGCGACTGGCCGCGCAACTGGCCGAGGCATGAAGAGCCTGAACGTCCTCGTCGCGCTACGCCACTGGCTGCAGCGCAGACGGCTCGAGCGCACGCCGGTGGACACGGCCGATCACGTCTCGGTGGAGATGATCGACAGCGAACTCGGCGACCGCATTCTCGACAGCCTGAAGGCAGAGGGCTGGCGGCAGGTCGCGCAATACAGCCCGCTGGCCTTCGACAAGGGCATCGACTACGACAGCTACCGCCTGCGCCGGGGCCTGGATGAGCTGAGGCTGGAGTGGGACAACTGGCTGGAATGGAGGATCAGCGGGCCGCGCGAAATCATCGACGAGATCGCGCGACGCTTCCCGCTGCAGACCGCCCCCCAGGCGACGCCTGAGGTGCCGCCTCAGAGTTCCTCGCCCAGGTAGTCGCTCACCGTTCGCGGCCATTGCGGATCATCCATGATGCCCAGCACCGCGCGGCTGATCGGCTCGCGCAGCGGGCTGCCGCTGCGCACCAGGAAGCCGTAGCTCTGGTTCTCGAAGGTGCCGGGCAGCACTTGCAGGCGTGCACCGACCAGCTCGCGGTTGCGGTATTGCAGGATGGGTTTGTCGTAGACGATGGCGTCGGCCTCGCCCTGCTGCACGGCCTGCAGCGCCTTGCCCAGGCTCGGGTAGTCGCTCTGGCGAATGCGCTGCTCCTGCAGCCAGTGCGAGCTGGCCGTGCGCTGCACGCTGGCGACATGCGCGCCTTGCAGGTCGCCAGGGCCCTGGATGGCGCCCTGCAGATTGCTCACGGTCAGGGCCGTGGTCATCGCCGCGGTGAAGGTCGAGACCATGATCAGTGCGGCGAACATCCACACCACCGCGACCAGCCGGCCGCCCAGCGTCACCGGCGACTTGTCGCCGTAGCCGACGGTGGTCATGGTCACGGCAGCCCACCAGAAGCCATCGCCCAGGCCGCGCACCGGCTCCTCGGGAAACTGCTCGCGGTTGCGCCGGCGCTCGAAGAACCAGATCAACGCCCCCACCAGCATCAGCACGGCAGCCAGGCCCAGCACCACGCTGATGAAACGCCAGGAGAACAGGCGCTTGAAGGTCGTCCACCAGCCCGCCGAGGCGGTGGCCGGCACCGCGATGGCGAGGCCGGTGAAGTAGAACGGATGGGTGAAGTCGAAGCGCGCCTCGCGCTCGGGGGTCATGGTCATCGCCCCGACCACGACATCGACCTTGCTCTGCTCGAGACTGTCGAGCAGGCGATCGAAGGGCATCGCCTCGTACTGGAAGGCATAGCCGTTCTTTTCGGCAATGGCATTCCACAGATCGATGCTGATGCCACTCCAGCTGCCGTCGTCGTGCTTGATCACGAACGGCGGCACTTCGGTGATGCCGACCCGCAGCGGCGCGGTCTCGGCGTGACTCGTCAAACAACTGCAGATCAGCAGCAGGGCCAGTGCGATGCGGCTCACGGGGGACTCCCTTTTCACTCGTTGAGGGAAAAGGGTAGCAAATTGCCCCCGCCTGCGGGCCTGCCTCAGACCGCGACCGGCGCCTTGATGTGCGGATGGGCCTCATAACCGACCAGCTCGAAGTCCTCGAACTTGAACGCCAGCAGGTCCCTGACCTCGGGGTTCAGCTTCATGCTCGGCAGCGGCAGCGGCTGACGGGTCAGCTGCAGGTCCGTCTGTTCGATGTGGTTGGCGTACAGGTGGCAGTCACCGCCGGTCCAGATGAACTCGCCCGGCTGCAGGCCACAGACCTGCGCCACCATCAGCGTCAGCAGGGCATAGCTGGCGATGTTGAAGGGCACGCCGAGGAAGATGTCCGCCGAGCGCTGGTAGAGCTGGCAGGACAGCTTGCCGTCGGCGACGTAGAACTGGAACAGCGCATGACAGGGCGGCAGCGCCATCTGCTCGACCAGCGCCGGGTTCCAGGCCGAGACGATCAGACGGCGCGAGTCTGGGTTGCTGCGGATCATCTCGACCAGCTTGCTGATCTGGTCGATGGACTCGCCGTTGGGCGCCGGCCAGCTGCGCCACTGGTAGCCGTAGACCGGGCCGAGGTTGCCGTTCTCGTCGGCCCACTCGTCCCAGATGCTGACGCCGTTGTCCTTGAGGTACTTGATGTTGGTGTCGCCCTGGAGGAACCACAGCAGCTCGTGGATGATCGAGCGCAGGTGGCACTTCTTGGTGGTGACGATGGGGAAGCCGTCGGCCAGGTCGAAACGCATCTGGTAGCCGAACACGCTGTAGGTGCCCGTGCCGGTACGGTCTTCCTTGAAGGTGCCGTGCTCACGCACGTGGCGCATCAGGTCGAGGTACTGTTTCATCAGGCGGCTCCTTGTACGGGCTGGCGCTTGTAGGCGTAGGCGATCAGGCCGATGCCACCGAGGATCATCGGCAGGCAGAGGATCTGGCCCATGGTCAGCCAGCCCCAGGCCAGGTAGCCGAGCTGGGCATCCGGCACGCGGACGAACTCGACGATGAAGCGGAACACCCCGTAGCAGGCGGCGAACATCCCGGATACGGCCATGGTAGGACGTGGTTTGCGCGAGTAGAACCAGAGGATGACGAACAGCGCCACGCCTTCCAGGGCGAACTGGTACAGCTGCGACGGGTGGCGCGCCAACTGTTGCGGATCGGTGGGGAAGATCATCGCCCAGGGCACGTCACTGGCCTTGCCCCACAGCTCGGCGTTGATGAAGTTGCCGATACGCCCGGCACCGAGGCCGATCGGCACCAGCGGCGCGATGAAGTCCATCAGCTCGAAGAAACTCTTGCCGTTGCGCTTGCCGAACCACCAGGTCGCCAGCATCACCCCGATCAGGCCACCATGGAAGGACATGCCACCCTCCCAGACCCGCAGGATCTTCGCCGGCTCGGCGAGGTAGGCGGACAGGTCGTAGAACAGCACGTAGCCGAGGCGTCCGCCGAGGATCACCCCCATGGCCACCCAGAACACCAGGTCGGACAGCTTGTCCTTGTTCCAGCTCGCGTCGAAGCGTGCCAGACGACGCGAGGCCAGCCACCAGGCGCCACCGATGCCGATCAGGTACATCAGGCCGTACCAGTGGATTTTCAGGGGACCGAGGGCGATGGCCACCGGGTCGATCTGCGGATAAGGCAGCATCCAGGACTCCTTAGATGAGAAAACTCAGGCCCACGCTGAACAGCAGCAGGGCAAACAGTCGCTTGAGCAGACGCGGCGACAGGCGATGAGCCAGGCGCGCGCCGATACGGGCAAAGAACATGCTGGTCACGGCGATCCCCAGCAACGCCGGGAGATAGACGAAGCCCAGGCTCCACTGCGGCAGATCCGCTTCGTTCCAGCCGGTGTAGACGAAGCTCAGCGCCCCGGCGATGGCGATCGGCAGGCCGCAGGCCGCCGAAGTCGCCACGGCCTGCTGCATCGGCACGCTGCGCCAGACCAGGAACGGCACGGTCAGCGAACCACCGCCGATACCGAAGATCGCCGAAGCCCAGCCGATCACCCCGCCCGCCAGCGTCAACGTGGGCTTGCCTGGGACACCGCCGCTGGCCTTGGGTTTCAGGTCCAGCACCATCTGCACGGCGATGACGATGGCGAAGGTACCGATGATCTTCTGCAGCAGCGGCCCCTGGATCAGCGCAGCGGTCATGGCCCCCAGCGCCGCCCCCAGCAGAATGCCGCCGGTCAGCCAGCGAAACAGCGGCCAGCGCACGGCCCCCATGCGGTGATGCGCCAGCAGCGAGTTGATCGAGGTGAAGACGATGGTCGCCAGGGACGTGCCGACCGCTAGGTGGGTGAGGATCTCCGGCGCCATGCCCTGCGAACTGAAGCTGAACACCAGTACCGGCACGATGATCAGGCCGCCGCCCACGCCGAACAGGCCGGCCAGCACACCGGCGGCCGCACCGAGCACCAGGTAGAGCAGCAGTTCCATCGAGACCCCCGAAAACAAAGCGGCATGGTAGCGGAAATGCCCACTCAGCGGCACACGGATCGACGGAACGGTTGCCGCTTTCCCCCCGGCTCGCTAGCCTGCCAGGCTCTGCCATCAGAGGAACTCTCATGTGCCTGATCGTCTTCGCCTGGCAACCGCAGGGCGCCATGCCCTTGCGCCTGGCAGCCAATCGCGACGAATTCTACGCGCGCCCCAGCGCCGCGCTGAGTGAATGGCAGGAAGCCCCGGGCGTATTCGCCGGGCGCGATCTGCAGGCCGGCGGGACCTGGCTGGGCGTCACCGCCGAGGGCCGCTTCGCCGCCCTGACCAATATCCGCGACCCAGGCCAGAAGATCGGCCCGCGCTCGCGCGGCGAACTGACCGCCGACTACCTGCGCGGCCAGGCTGCACCACAAGCCTACCTGGAAACCCTGATGGCGCGGGCAGCCGACTATGCCGGCTTCAACCTGCTGCTCGGAGATGCGACTCAGCTCTGGTACTTCAACTCCCAGGAAAGGCAGGCGCAGCGCCTGCAAGCCGGCGTCTACGGCCTGTCCAACGCCGGGCTGGACACCCCCTGGCCCAAACTGCTGCTGGCCAGAAGCACCCTGCAGGCGCGCCTCGATGGCGCTGACGAGGAGCTGCTGGCGCTGCTGGCTGACCACAGCCAGCCAGCGGAGCACCTGCTACCGGATACCGGCATCGGCCTGGCCACGGAGCGCCTGCTGTCGAGCGTGTTCATCGCCAGCGCCGCCTACGGCACGCGCGCCAGCACCGTGCTGAACCTTGGCCAGGATGGGCACTGGAACATCGTCGAACGCAGTTTCGGGCCGCACGGCGCCGTGTTGGGCGACGTCAGGGTAAGCAGGTAGCCCGGATGCAATCCGGGGAACTTCCGTGCGCAGTGGCCCCAGGTTGCATCAGGCCCAGGGATGACGCGCCCGCAGGCGTGCCGTTCACGCCTGGATGTTGGACGCCGGGTTGATCACCCGACCCAGGCCGAGGTTGCGCAGCGCCAGATGCAGGGTGCTGTAGATCAGGTGCGGGTTGTCCATGCTCATCACCTGGCCCAGCAGTTCCCTGGCCTTGCTCTGGGTGATCTGGCGCAGCAGCCATTTCACCTTGGGCAGGTTGGTGGCGTTCATCGACAGCGAGTCGAAGCCCATGGCCAGCAGCAGCACCGCCGCCGCCGGGTCACCGGCCATCTCGCCGCAGATGCTCACCGGCTTGCCCTCGGTATGCGCATCGTTGACCACCTTCTGCAAGGCTTGCAGCACTGCCGGGTGGAGGAAGTCGTAGAGATCGGCCACCCGCGGGTTGTTGCGGTCGACCGCCAGCAGGTACTGGGTCAGGTCGTTGGAGCCGACCGAGAGGAAGTCCACCTGGCGCGCCAGCTCGCGCGTCTGGTAGACGGCGGCGGGAATCTCGATCATCAGGCCGATGGGCGGCAACGGCACGTCGGTGCCCTCGTCACGGACCTCGCCCCAGGCACGGTGGATCAGGTGCAGGGCCTCTTCCAGCTCCTGCGTGCCGGAGATCATCGGCAGCAGGATGCGCAGGTTGTTCAGGCCCTCGCTGGCCTTGAGCATGGCACGCGTCTGCACCAGGAAGATTTCCGGGTGATCGAGGGTCACGCGGATGCCACGCCAGCCAAGGAAGGGGTTCTCTTCCTTGATCGGGAAATAGGAAAGCGCCTTGTCCCCGCCGATGTCCAGGGTGCGCATGGTCACCGGCAGCGGGTGGAAGGCCTGCAGTTGCTCACGGTAAGTGGCCAGCTGCTCCTTCTCGCTGGGGAAGCGCTCGTTGATCATGAACGGCACTTCGGTGCGATACAGGCCCACGCCCTCGGCCCCGCGCTGCTGGGCGCGGGCGACATCGGCGAGCAGGCCGGTGTTGACCCACAGCGGCATGCGCTGGCCGTCGAGGGTTTCGCAGGGCAGCGCGCGCAGGGCATCGAGCCCTTCGGTGAGCTGACGCTCCTCCTCGACCACATCGGCGTACTGCTTGCTCAGCAGCTCGCTGGGGTTGGTGAAGACTTCGCCGTGGTAGCCATCGACGATCAGCTTGATGCCGTCGATCTTCGAATACGGCAGGTCGACCACGCCCATGACCGTGGGAATGCCCATGGCGCGAGCGAAGATGGCGACATGGGAGTTGCCCGAGCCGGTCACCGAGATCAGGCCGGCCAGCTTGCCTTCCGGCACTTCGCCGAGCATCGCCGGCGACAGCTCCTCGCTGACCAGAATGGTGTTGTCGGGGTAGACCAGCGAGGTCTTGCGCTCTTCCTGCAGGTAGGCGAGCAGGCGCCGGCCCAGGTCGCGCACGTCGGAGGCGCGCTCACGCAGGTAGGCGTCGTCCATCAGCTCGAAGCGCTTGACGTGGTCGAGCACCACCTGGCGCAGGGCGCCCTGCGCCCACTGGCCACTCTTGATGACCTTGCGCACCTCGTTACCCAGGGCGGCGTCATCGAGCATCATCAGGTAGACATCGAACAGCGCGCGTTCTTCCTTGCGCAACTGGGTCGCGAGCTTCTCGGACAGCTCCTGCATGTCCTCGCGCACCCAGCCCAGCGCCTTGTCGAACAAGGCCAGTTCGGCGTCGATGTCATCGACGTTGCGGTCCGGTACTACATTCAGATCGGCCGGGGGCAGCACCACCACAGCGGTCCCCACCGCTGCCCCCGGCGCACCCGGCACGCCGACGAACTTGGCCTCCTGCACGCCCTTGCCCTGGCGCCCCAGGCCGCGAATCGAGCCGGTGGCCTCGGCGTGGGCGATCACGCCGGCGAGCTGGGCGCTCATGGTCACCAGGAAGGCTTCCTCGCCTTCGTCGAACTGGCGACGCTCCTTCTGCTGCACCACCAGTACGCCCATCACCCGGCGGTGGTGGATGATCGGCGCACCGAGGAAGGAGGCGAAGCGTTCCTCGCCGGTTTCGGCGAAGTAGCGATAACGCGGGTGGCTGGCGGCGTCTTCGAGGTTCAGCGGCTCCTCACGGGTACCAACGAGGCCGACCAGGCCTTCGTTGGGCGCCATGCTGACCTTGCCGATGGAGCGTTTGTTGAGGCCCTCGGTGGCCATCAGGACGAAGCGATTGCTTTCCGGGTCGAGCAGATAGACCGAGCAGACCTGGCTGCCCATCGCTTCCTTGACCCGCTGCACGATGATCGACAACGCCGCCTTGAGATCCTTGGCGGCGTTCACTTCCTGGACGATCTTGCGCAGCGTATTGAGCATGCTCGATTGGGGTCCGTATCAGTCGCGCACTATCAGGCGCGGGGCGAGTTCCTTGAGCGCGCGGCGATAGACCTCGCGCTTGAATGTGACCACCTGGCCCAGCGGGTACCAGTAGCTGACCCAGCGCCAGCCATCGAATTCGGGCTTGCCGGTCAGGTCCATGCGTACACGCTCCTCGGCACCGGTCAGGCGCAGCAGGAACCACTTCTGCTTCTGCCCGATGCACAGGGGCTGGCTGTGCGTGCGCACCAGGCGCTGCGGTAGACGATAACGCAACCAGCCTCGGGTGCAGGCGAGGATCTTCACATCCTGCTCTTCGAGCCCGACTTCTTCATTGAGTTCGCGGTACAACGCCTCTTCGGGCGATTCGCGATCATTGATGCCGCCTTGCGGAAACTGCCAGGCATCCTGATTGATGCGCCTGGCCCAGAGCACCTGGCCGACATCATTGGTCAGGATGATGCCGACATTCGGGCGAAAACCATCAGAGTCGATCACGGCAAGCAACCTCGTACACGCAAGTTCCGGCATTGTTCCACAAAGCCGAGTCCAGCAGCAACGCGGGTTTGGCGGCAGTGGGAAAGCCCGGCCAAAGCGGCTATTCTGGCGCGCCCCACGCGGGTGTTCACGAGGCCGCGAGCGCCGTCAGGCATGGCGAAGCCCGTCGAAAAGAGGCTGTGTACCAGCGGTACATGCACATTTTTCGCCAGGTTCCGAGCCGACCGGGACGAGCGCAGCAGGCTGCAGACGCCCCTAATCCCTTTGCAGAACAGGTACAGAATCGTGCGTTTGGCCCTTTTCGATCTCGACAACACCCTCCTGGCCGGTGACAGCGACCATAGCTGGGGCGAATTCGTCTGCCAGCGCGGCCTGGTCGATGCAGCCGAGTACCTGGCACGCAACGACGCGTTCTATGCCGACTACTGTGCCGGCAAGCTGGACGTGGTGGCCTACCAGAACTTCAGCCAGGCGATTCTCGGGCGCAGCGACATGGCACAACTGGCGCAGTGGCACCGCGAGTTCATGGCCGAAGTGATCGAGCCGATCATCCTGGCCAAGGGCGAGGCATTGCTGGCCGAACACCGCGCCGCCGGTGACAAGCTGGTGATCATCACCGCCACCAACCGTTTCGTCACCGCGCCCATCGCCGAGCGCCTGGGCGTGGACACCCTGATCGCCACCGAGTGCGGCATGCAGGACGGGCGCTACACCGGCCAGATCACCGGCATCCCCTGCTACCAGGGCGGCAAGGTGACCCGCTTGAACGCCTGGCTGAGCGAGACGGGCCACAGCCTGGACGGCGCCTATTTCTACAGTGATTCGCGCAACGACCTGCCGCTGCTGGAGGCCGTGGCCAACCCGGTGGCCGTGGACCCGGACGACGTGCTGCGCGCCACCGCCAGCGAGCGTGGCTGGCCGGTGATCTCGCTGCGCTGAGTACGGGCTGAAACTGGCTTCGCGGCTGCAGCCGCTCCTACGAGGCCATCGCCAGCCGCTGTCGTGTAGCCCGGATGCAATCCGGGCCACTCTGCTCAGACGGGCTTGGCGCCCATCAGCGCCATGATGGCGATCAGCAGCACGAGAATCAGCCCGGCATAGATCAGGCACAGGCGCTTCAGCGAAGTGGGCGCCGGCGCATCGCCCAGCGCGCGCCAGACGGCCAGACGCCCGGCCAGCAGCAAGCCGAGCAGCATCATCACGCCATAGAGGATGCTGCCCAGCAGCAGCCAGGTCTGCCCCAGCGGCCAGCCGGCGGTGTCCACCAGCCAGTAGCCACTGAGCGGCAGGCTCAGCGCCAGCACGGCAAAGGCAGGCAGGCTGAACAGCAGGGTCACGCGCAGCTTGCGCGCCAGCACGGCGGCATCACCGCCGCGCTGCGCCTTGAACAGCATGAACGCGTGCGCGATCAGGCCGAGCAGCAGCAACACGCCAGGGGCGCTGTGAAGAATACGAACCAGCAGATAGTGCTCCATCGAGGCTTCCTTTTTAGGTAGGGCGGGTGCAACCCGCCAACGCGCTTCGGCGGGTTACCCCCGCCCTACGGGTTCGAAAGTATCAGCCGAGAAACAGGCGATAAGCGGGGTTTTCGCTCTCGTCCCAGTAGGGATAGCCGATGGCGTCCAGGGCTGCCGGAACCAGGTGCCGCTCATCGTCAGGCCCCTGCAGGCCAGCCACCACGCGACCGTCGGCGGCGCCATGGTTGCGATAGTGGAACATCGAGATGTTCCAGCGCCCACCCAGCTTCTGCAGGAAGTTGAACAGCGCGCCCGGCCGCTCGGGGAACTCGAAGCGCAGCACCATCTCGTTGCTCACCCCGGCCGAATGACCGCCGACCATGTGGCGGATGTGCAGCTTGGCCAGTTCGTTGTCGGTCAGGTCCAGCACCGGGAAGCCCTGCGCACGCAGGCCCTCGACCAGCGCCTGGCGCGGATCGTTCTCCGGATGGGTCTGCACGCCGACGAAGATGTGCGCCTCGCGGTCGGTGTGATAGCGGTAGTTGAACTCGGTGATCTGGCGCTTGCCCACCGCCTCGCAGAAGGCCTTGAAACTGCCCGGCTGCTCGGGGATGGTCACGGCGATGATCGCCTCGCGCTTCTCGCCCAGCTCGGCGCGCTCGGCGACGTGGCGCAAGCGGTCGAAGTTGACGTTGGCGCCGGAGTCGATGCCCACCAGCACCGCCCCCTTGGCGCCCTCGCGCTCGACGTACTTCTTGATCCCGGCCACGGCCAGCGCACCGGCAGGTTCGGTGATCGAGCGGGTATCGTCGTAGATGTCCTTGATCGCCGCACAGATCTCGTCGGTGCTGACGGTGATCACCTCGTCGACGTGATCCTTGCAGATGTCGAAGGTGTGCTGGCCGATCTGCGCCACCGCCACGCCATCGGCGAACAGCCCGACCGTCGGCAGCACCACGCGCTCGCCTGCAGCCAGCGCCGCCTGCAGGCAGTTGGAGTCGTCCGGCTCGACGCCGATCACCTTGATCTCCGGGCGCAGGTACTTCACGTAGGCCGCGATACCGGCAATCAGGCCGCCACCGCCGACCGGTACGAAGATGGCATCGATATGCCCCTGGTGCTGACGCAGCACCTCCATGGCCACCGTGCCCTGCCCGGCGATCACCAGCGGGTCGTCGTAGGGATGGATGTAGGTGTAGCCCTTCTCCTCCACCAGCTTCAGCGAATGGGCCAGCGCCTCGGGGAAGGCGTCGCCGTGCAACACCACCTTGCCGCCCCGCGAGCGCACGCCCTGCACCTTCAGCTCCGGCGTGGTGCGCGGCATGACGATGGTGGCCTTGACGCCCATGTGCTTGGCGGCCAGAGCCAGGCCCTGCGCATGGTTGCCTGCCGAGGCGGTGACCACGCCGCGTGCCAGCTCCTCCGGCGACAGCTGCGCCAGCTTGTTGTAGGCGCCACGAATCTTGAACGAGTACACCGGCTGCAGATCCTCGCGCTTGAGCAGAATCTGGCTACCCAGTCGCTCGCTGAGCTGACGGGCGGGTTGCAGCGGGGTTTCCACCGCGACGTCATAGACGCGCGAGGTGAGGGTCTTCTTCACGTACTGTTCAAGCATGGCGATTTCGCAGGCGTTCGGGCTTGGGAAGGGACTGCCGAGTCTACCCCAGCGCCGCGCCGGGCGACCATACGAAACACGCGGGTTTTGCCCCCGTCAGCGCAGCACTTGCGGCTATAATTCGCGCCTCAAGTCTCCCTCACTCCCAGGCACAGACCCGCGATGAACCAGGATCAGCTGAAACAGGCCGTGGCCCAGGCCGCCGTCGACCACATTCTTCCCCGCCTCGACAGCAAGAGCATCGTCGGCGTCGGCACCGGCTCCACCGCCAACTTCTTCATCGACGCACTGGCCAAGCACAAGATGGACTTCGACGGCGCCGTGGCCAGCTCGGAAGCCACCGCAGCCCGCCTGAAGGGTCACGGCATCCCGGTATACGACCTCAACGCCGTCAGTGACCTGGAGTTCTACGTCGACGGCGCCGACGAGAGCGACGAGCACCTCAACCTGATCAAGGGCGGTGGCGCCGCCCTGACCCGCGAGAAGATCGTCGCGGCCGTGGCCAAGACCTTCATCTGCATCGCCGACGCCAGCAAGCTGGTGCCGGTGCTGGGCGCCTTCCCGCTGCCGGTGGAAGTCATCCCCATGGCGCGCAGCCACGTGGCCCGCGAGCTGGTCAAGCTCGGCGGCGACCCGGTGTACCGCGAAGGCGTGCTGACCGACAACGGCAACATCATCCTCGACGTGCACAACATGTCGATCACCGATCCGGTGAAGCTGGAAGCCGATATCAACGCCATCGTCGGCGTGGTCACCAATGGCCTGTTCGCCGCCCGCCCGGCCGACCTGCTGCTGCTCGGCACCGCCGAAGGCGTGAAGACGCTCAAGCCCTGAGGCGCCAGCAGGTGCTTCGATCGTGGCCCGCATGACATCCGGGGCAGACGCGTCGGACGCCCCCGGATTGCATCCGGGCTACGGCGTCGCCTGATCGAGCAGGCGGCGCAGCTTTTCGCTGAGCGGCATCGGCTTGAAGGCACTGACCCGCGCCCGCCCGCTGTTGCCGAGCGGTACCCAGAGGCGCGAGAACAGCAACGCCGCCAGGATGCGCGGCAGCTGCCCCAGCACCTCGCGCACATCACCCAGCTGCCAACCGGCGCGCAGCATCAGCCAGTGCGCACGGGCATGTAGCCAGGGACGACGCTGGGTCAGGACATGCGCACGCTCCAGCCAGGGCAGTGCCTCGGCAGCCCGCGCGCCGGCCAGAGCGCCCCGGGCCTGGGCGAAGGCCTCGTCGACGGCCAGTTGCCAGTTCTCGTTCATCCTCGATGCCCTCATTTGCGCAGCAGGCGCAGGCCGTTGAACACCACCATCAGGCTCACCCCCATGTCGGCGAACACCGCCATCCACATGGTCGCCTCGCCCGCCAGGGTCATGCCCAGGAAGATCGCCTTGATCCCCAGCGCCAGCACGATGTTCTGCAGCAGGATCGCGTGAGTCTGCCGCGACAGGCGGACGAATGCGGGAATCTTGCGCAAATCGTCGTCCATCAGGGCGACATCTGCCGTCTCGATGGCGGTATCGGTTCCGGCGGCCCCCATGGCGAAGCCAATCTCCGCCCTGGCCAGCGCCGGTGCGTCGTTGATGCCGTCGCCGACCATGCCGACCACCTTGCCCTGCGCCTGCCGTGCCTCGACCCAGGCCAGCTTGTCCGCCGGCAGCAGGTCGCCACGCGCCTCATCGACACCGACCTGCTCGGCGATGGCGGCGGCAGTGTGGGCGTTGTCGCCGGTGAGCATGCAGGTACGCACGCCCAGTTCGTGCAGCTCACCGACCGCCTCGCGGCTGCTCTGGCGCACCGTATCGGCCACGGCGAAGAGCATCAGCGCGCGCTGCTCGTCGCACAGCACCACCACGCTCTTGCCCTGCCGTTCCAGGGTTTCCAGGCGCTCTTCCAGCTGCGCCGAGCAGAGCCCGAGGTCTTCGACCAGACGGTGATTGCCCAGGTACAGCAGGGTACCGTCGACCACCCCCTGGGTGCCCCGCCCCGGCAGTGCCGCGAACGCCTCGACCTCGCGCAGCACCCGGCCCTGCTCCTCGGCGTGCAGGGCCAGCGCCCGCGACACCGGGTGATCGGAACGTGCAGCCAGGCTCGCCGCCCACACGGCGTGCAGCGGCTGCTCCGCCTCCAGCAAGTGGAGGCTGTCGGTCTGCACCGGCTTGCCGTGGGTCAGGGTGCCGGTCTTGTCCAGCGCCAGCATGGCCAGATGACGGCCGTTCTCCAGGTACACGCCGCCCTTGACCAGGATGCCCTTGCGCGCGGCGGCGGCCAGACCGCTGACGATGGTCACCGGGGTGGAGATCACCAGCGCACAGGGGCAGGCCACCACCAGCAACACCAGGGCGCGGTAGATCCAGTCGAGCCAGGCGCCGCCGATGACCAGCGGCGGCAGCACCGCGACCGCCAGGGCGAAGGCGAAGACCGCCGGGGTGTAGATGCGCGAGAACTGGTCGACGAAGCGCTGGGTCGGTGCACGCGAGCCCTGCGCCTCCTCCACCGCATGGATGATGCGCGCCAGCGTGGTATCGCGCGCCGCCGCCGTTACGCGGAACTCCAGCGAACCGGCTTCGTTGATGGTGCCAGCGAACAGCGGATCGCCCACGCGCTTCTCCACCGGCAGGCTTTCTCCGGTGATCGGCGCCTGGTTGACCGTCGAGCTGCCGCCAACCACCTCGCCGTCGAGGCTGATGCGCTCGCCGGGGCGCACGCGCACCAGCGCATCCACGGCGATGCCCTGCACATCCACCTCCTGCCAGCTACCGTCGGCCTGTCTGACCGTGGCGCGCGGCGGGGCCAGGTCCATCAGCCCGCGAATGGCGTTGCGCGCCCGGTCCAGCGAGCGCGCCTCGATCAGCTCGGCCAGGGTGAACAGCACCATCACCATTGCCGCCTCGGGCCACTGGCCGATGAGCACCGCACCGGTCACGGCGATGCTCATCAGCGCATTGATGTTGAGGTTGCGGTTCTTCAGGGCGATCCAGCCCTTCTTGTAGGTGGTCAGGCCACACAGGGCGATGGCGGTGATGGCCAGCAACGCCACCAGCCAGTCAGGCCCCAGCGTCGCGAAGTGCACCCCCTCCGAGGCGGTCGCTGCGACAGCAGCCAGCAGCAGCGGCCAGGCGGACTTCTTCACGGGTTCGGCGGCCGCTGCCTGCGCGGCATCGTCCTCTTCCAGCTGCGGGGTGAAGCCCAGGCCGCGAATGGCCGGCAACACCTGGGCCAGCGCACCGTCGTCATGGCTGACGGTCAGCACCCGCTGCAGCAGGTTGAACTGCAGCCCCGCCACACCGGGCAGACGCCCCAGCGCATCGCGGATCAGGCGTTCTTCCGTGGGGCAATCCATCTGCTCGATGCGGATGCGCGTATTGACCGCCCCGGTCAGCGGCTCGTCGGCGAACGACGACTGCGCGGCGCCGTGCTCATGCCCGGCATGATCGTGATCGTGGTCGTGCTCGTGACGAACGGGTGACGGTTCGGGCGAATGGTCGCAACAACGACTCATGGCAACTCTCCTTCAAGTGACTGTTGCCGAGTACACACCCTGTAGTCACTATAGGGTCAACCCCCAAGGAGGCTTGCGCATGAAGATTGGCGAATTGGCGAAGAAGGCTGGCTGCCAGGTCGAGACGGTCCGCTACTACGAGCGCGAGGGCCTGCTGCCGGCACCCGCGCGGAGCGAAGGCAACTATCGCCTGTACGGCAGCGAGCATCTCGAGCGCCTGGTGTTCATCCGCAACTGCCGCACGCTGGACATGACGCTGGACGAGATCCAGCGCCTGCTGTCCCTGCGCGACCTGCCCCACGAGAGCTGCGCCGGCATCAACAGCCTGGTGGACGAACACATCGAGCACGTGGAAGCGCGCATCAACAGCCTGCTCGCGTTGCGCGACCAGTTGAGCGAGCTGCGTGACCGCTGCAACGGCCCGCAGGAGGCCGAGGACTGCGGCATCCTGCGCCAGCTCAACGCCAGCGGCGGCGTGCAGCCGCTGCCGGATGACGGCCACACCCACGTGGGCAAGAGCCACTCGCACTGAGCCCGTCAACCGCGAGCGATCCGCACATATCGCGGGAACTGGGCTAGGCTTGCTCTGCACAGCGCAACACCCACGGTATGTCACCGGTTCCCAGAGGAAGATACGCATGTCTGGAAAGTTCGAACTGAAGAAGGCCAAAGACGGCCAGTTCTATTTCAATCTGCTGGCCGGCAATGGCCAGGTCATTCTCAGCAGCGAGATGTACAAGGCCAAGGACTCGGCACTCAACGGCATCGACTCGGTCAAGAAGAATGCCCAGCGCGAAGGGGCGTTCGAGACCAAGATATCGAGTAACGACAAACACTATTTCGTGCTCAAGGCCACCAACGGCCAGGTCGTCGGGCAAAGCCAGATGTACAGCAGCGCCTCGGCCTGCAAAGGCGGCATCGAGTCCGTGCAGAACAACGCACCCGGCGCCGAGACGGACGACCAGAGCGCCTAGTCTGCCGGTTTCCTGAACAGGTAGAAGAGATTGGGTTCGCTGATCAGGTAGAGATTGCCCGCCTGGTCCGAAGCGATGCCCTCGGCCTGCGGCACGCCGTGCTGCAGGCCATGCTGGCCACGCAGCAACGACAGGGTGCTGACCGGCTCACCTGCGGCATTCAGCTCGATCACCAGCCGCGATTCGTCGGACAAGGCCAGCAGGTGGCCGGTGGCCGAATCGAAATCCAGGCTCGACAGGTCACGGACGAACAGGCGCGCGTCGCGTTTCGGGTCGGTGTTGACCTGCAACGCCAGCGGCTTGCTCTCGTCGATGTGCGGGAAACCCAGCACCTCGAAGATCCGCACCGGGTCACGCTCCTTGGCCACCAGCAAACGCTGGCCCTGCGCGTCGTAGGCCAGCCCCTCGAAGCCCTTGTTGCCGTTGCGCCCGATGCCCAGTGACAGCTGCTGGAAGTCGGCGGCGTCGAGCACAGCGGTGTCATCGTCGATCAGCACCTTGACCAGACGCTGCTCACGCTCGTCGGCGATCACGTAGGTGCCAGGTCCCACGTACTCGATGGCCTCGGGATCGCCGAACCCCTGCAGATCGATCGTGCGCAGGAGCTCGCCCTGCAGGTTCAGCTCGATCACCCTGGCCGGCTTGTTGGTGACGCTGAACAGGCTGCGCCGGTCCGGATCGTAGGTCAGTGCCGAAACGTCGCGGATATCGGCGATGGGCCTGGCCTCGATCACCACCCGGTAGTCGCCGAGCCACAACGACTGCTCGCGCCACTGCGCGCCATGCTGCCACTCCTGCACCGAGAACCAGGCGCGCTCGAACAGCCGGTACTGCTGGGCCAGCACGGCACCGCCCAGCAGGACGAACAGCAGCAGGTAGAGCCAGGGGTTGATGGAAAGCAGGCGGCGCATGGCGGTTTTCTCTTACGACCACGGAAAAGCCCGCCACAGCATTGCTGCGGCGGGCATGCAAAACGTCACGATCAGTTGATCAACTCGACCCGGTCGACGTCGATCTCACGGCTGTTGAAGTCCTTGTCGACTTCACCGGTCAGGCGCACCTTGGCGGTTTCCGAGACCTTCTGGGCCGGCCAGTCTTCGTCGTCGATCTCGACCTGAATGGTGCCGGTGGCGTCCTTGAATTCATAGAGCTCGTCCTGCAGGCGCTTGACGATCTGGCCTTCCAGCACCACCTGGGTATCGTCGGCAGCCTGCAGCGCGGCGGATACGGTGGTGACCTGCGGCGTGGCGCCGGGGCCGGTGTAGCCGGTGGCGAAAGCGGCAGTGCTGAGCAGCGGCAGGACCATCAGGGCGAGAGCGGTACGTTTCATGGCGTGAACCTCGTTGTTCGTAAGTGACGGGGTCAGATTAGTGCCGCTAGCTGAAGCCAGACTGAATCGGCGCTTAAGCCAAGCTTAATCCGTCACCCCGCTCGGCCAACCTTCGCGACGGGCTTGCTGAACACGTAGAACAGGTTGGGTTCGGCGACGATATAGATGTTGCCGTCCTCGTCCATGGCCACGCCCTCGGCCTGCTCGATCCCGTCCTCCAGCCCGTTGAGACCGCCATTGAGGCTGAGAAAGCTGACCGGCCTGCCGGCACGATCCACTTCCAGCAGCATGCGCGACTCGTCGGAGAGTACCAGCAGGTGGCCGGTCCGCCCGTCGACACTCAGCGAGGAGATGTCGCGCAACCCGAGATGTTGCGCCGTCAGAGGCTGCAGCGCCCCGACGCTGCCGTCCTCGCCCGGGAACGGCAGGCTGAACAGGCCCAGCGGCCCACGCTCCTTGCCCAGGATCACGCTGTGGCTGCGCGAATCCCAACCCAGCCCTTCGAAGCCCTTGTTGCCGGCATCGGCGAAGCCCAGGTCGAAGCCGGCAAGACCGGCGGCATCGAGCGCCAGATCATCGTCCTTCAGGGTAAAGGTGGTGAGCTGACGGCGACGTTCGTCGACGATGCCCATCAGGCCGTTGTCCATCACCTCGACACCTTCCGGGTTGGCGAAGCCTTTCAGCTCGATGCGCCGCAGAATCTCGCCCTGGAGCGACAGCTCCACCAGCAGGGGATGCTTGCCCGTGACGGTGAACAGGGTCCTGGTCGCCGGGTTGTAGGTCAGCCCGGAGGTCTCATCCTTGTCCAGGCCGCTCAGGGCCTTGGCCTGGATCACCGCGCGGTAGCCCGGCAGCCACACGCTGGCCAGACGATCGACCAGGGGCGTGGAGCGCTCCTGCAGCCAGAGCCGGGCACGATCATCCCAATGCTGGGTGAGTACCAGAGCGCCCAGCGCCACGAACGCCAGGGCCACCAGGCAAAGGCTCTGGCGGCGAATACGCGGGAAGGATGAGGACATCGGCGACTACTCGACTGCATGGGAACGATACGACGTCCACTGTCGCCAGAAGTTGCACCGACCAGGGCGCAACCTGCTCACGCACTGGCGAGCGGGCCGCAGCGGGCCCCTGCTCGACGGTGCGTGCCGAAGCCTTATAGCACGCGGCTGGTGAAACGACTGTGACCGACCAGCTCCAGCACCAGCTCGTCACCCTTGTTCAGTGCGCCGACACCAACCGGCGTACCGGTCAGGATCACATCGCCCGGCTGCAGGGAGAAGTGCCCGGCCATGTGCTGGACCATCGACAGGATGGGGTTGAGCATGTCACGGCTGTTGCCGTCCTGACGGGTCTCGCCGTTGATCTCCAGGCGAATGCCGATGTCGGCCAGGTCCTCGATGGCATCGCCCGGCACGAACGGCGCCAGCACGCAGGCACCGTCGAAGCTCTTGGCGATTTCCCAGGGGTAGCCTTTCTCCTTGAGCTTGGCCTGGACGTCACGCAGGGTCAGGTCCAGTGCCGGGGCGAACCCGCTGATCGCATCGCGCACTTCCTCGGCATCCGGCTTCTTCGACAGAGGCTTGCCGATCAGCACGGCGATCTCCGCCTCATAGTGCACCGAACCACGCTCCTCGGGGATGCTGAAGCCATCGTCGAGAGGAACCACGCAGGAGCCCGGCTTGATGAACAGCAGCGGTTCACTGGGTACCGGGTTGTTCAGCTCCCTGGCGTGCTCCGCGTAGTTGCGGCCAATGCAGACGACCTTGCCAAGGGGAAAGTGGACGGTGGTTCCGTCGACGTACTGGTGCTGATAGCTCATCACCGACTCCTGTGTGTTGTTGTTCGTGGATGCCTGGCTTGTGGCCAGAGGTCGTACATTAACCAAGCTCGGGGCGGCCTGCACGGCATACGAAAACGCCCATCGTGTGGATGGGCGTTCGGGTCAGGCGAAGATCTTGCCGGGGTTCATGATTCCATTGGGATCGAACACCGCCTTGATCGCCTTCATGCAGGCGATTTCCGCCTCGGAACGACTGTACTGCAGGTAATCGCGCTTGGTCATGCCGCCGCCGTGCTCGGCGCTGATCGAGCCGTTGTACTTCTGCACCGTCTCGAACACCCACTTGTTCACTGCGGCGCACTTGTCGAAGAACTCTTCCTTCGACAACGCCTCGGGCTTGAGGATGTTCAGGTGCAGGTTGCCGTCGCCGATATGGCCGTACCAGAGCACCTCGAAGTCGGGGT
>MDSZ01152568.1_pt1 | contig 27150 bp, 27 predicted proteins | sample 811201 | NCBI WGS metagenome assembly MDSZ01 (sample SAMN05326647, study PRJNA326480) | marine metagenome | isolation source: seawater | place: Indian Ocean: North | collected 2010 | reverse complement strand
ATACCAATTTTTTATTAAGCTTAGTGAATTCTCCTGAAGCAAAGAATATTCTTAAAACTTTAAAAATCATTATTAAGCCTCATCCATCTAATAAAATTAAACGATTAAATTTTGATGGTCTTAAAATAAATTTATCTGATTCAGATATCGGAAAGTTAATTTATAAATCTGATATTGTATTTACGGGCAATGTTTCATCTTCTGCTGCGGAGGCTTATGCGCTTAATAAAAAAATTATATGCGCAAGAAATTTTGCACAACTCAACATGAGTCCTCTAAGAGGGCTAAAAGAAGTTTCCTTTGTTTATGATTCAGAAAGCTTTGCAAAAGCTTTAGAAGAAAAATTGTCATCAAACAATATAATAACAAATCAAATATTTTTTAATCTAAATGATAACCTAGCTCTTTGGAAAGGTATTCTTAAAATTTAAAAATTATTAATAGAAGGTTAAAAAGTGAAAAAATCAAATATCAAGCTTTCAATATTAGTTCCATCATTCAACGACAGCAATTATATTGAAGAATGCCTAAATTCAATTTTGAAGTCAAATAGCTTTGATTTTGAAATTATTGTATGTGACGATTGCTCAGATGAGGATACATTAAAAATAATTAACAAGTTCAATGATAGCCGCTTGAGAGTTTTTGAGTCTCAAGAAAGACTAGGAGCAACAGATAATTATAAAAGATGTCTCAGAAAAGCCAGAGGAAAATGGGTCCACTTTTTACACTCAGACGATTTTTACCAAGATGATTCTGTCGACGAAATACTTGATGCACTCAAATCCGGAGATGATGTATATCTAATCAAACTGAAATGTTTTGAAGATGGCAATAACAAAATTTTTGACATTCAATGTGATGAAAAAAGTTTAAAGGGAATTATGAACAAAGATAGATCTCAAAATTCTATAAATCTTCTAAAGCATTTTAATCATGATGAATTAGTATTAGCCATATTTCCTCTAGAAAAATTCAAATTAATAAAAAAACTTTCAAAATATTCCTCTCACTCATCAACCATGTATTGGGTATTGGCAATTTTTCATGAATCAAACTTTTCTTTTATTAATAAAGGCGCAGTTATGAAAAGGTATAAACACAAAGTAAGAAGAGATCAATGGGGCGAAATTGGAAATAAAAAAAATGTTCTAGGATTCTCGATCAGAGGTTTTATGGGTGATTTATACAATTCTTTTATTCTTGGAACGCATTCAAAGAATTTTTTTCTCTTAACAAAATTGTTATTTAGTAATAGATACAATGATAACCAGATCGGTGGCATGTATGGAGTTTTTAAAGAATCAAGTACATATTTTTTTCTCGGACCAGTCTTTCAGTTAATTTTAGGTCCTTTTTTGATTTTTTTAAAAAAATCAAAAATATATGTCAGGTTCAAAAAAAATACTTTGTGAATGCAAATTTTAAATAAGAAAAAAAATATTTATTATTTAGATTTTGATGGAGTAATAGCTGACTCTGCAACAGAATGTATAAATACTTCTTTTCTTGCATGGCTCAAAATAGTTGACGATAAAAAAAGGGGACTAGTTGATTCTAAAAAATTAATTATTGAATATGCTTTAAATTTTAGGTATCTCGTAACACCTCCTGAGAACTACTATTGTTTAATAGATCTTCTCGTAGATACAGTTTCTCAAGCTAATGGAAAAATTAATTATCTTCAATTTGAAGATAGTTTTAAAAACAAGGTCGATTCTGAAAATATTGAAACTTTGAATAAATTTAAAGAAATCTTTTTTCAAACCAGAAAAGAGAGATTCTCAAAAAAACCAAAATCTGAGTGGCTGGATGAAAACCCTCCCACAAAATTTCTGAAGAAATTTAAAGAATTAACAAAAAATCATAATTGCCAGGTAAAAATTGTTTCACGAAAAGATAAGGAATCGATCATGGTTTGGTTAGATCAAACAAAATTGAATATAAACGAAATTTATGGAAATGAAAGTTTAGAAAATTTCAACAATAGTAAGTTTTCTTTGATTAGGCATCTCCAGCATCAAAACAATTTAAAAAGTGCTATTTTCATCGATGACTCTCCAGAGGAAATATATCAAGAAGATTGGAAAAGTATTTTTATAACGCCTATTATCGCTGGTTGGGGATACAATCATTTTCAGGATAATACAAAACAGGTTTTAAAAAAAATAAAGGAAGACTTAAGATGATTTATATCACAGACTATATCCAGAGTTTCGAAATTGAAAAAAAAGTTATCGGACAAAAATTATTAACCTATAAAAAAGATGATAATAAAAAATCTAAGGCTAAAGTTCTTCTAGTCTGGCATTACGAATTAAACGAATCTAGTTTAAAGAATTTTCCTGAAGCTCATACCATCGTTAGATATGGAGTTGGAGTCGACAACATTGATTTAAATTTTTGTCAGTCTAAAGGTATCAAAGTTTTCAACAATCCTGATTATGGAATAGATGAAGTGAGTGATAGCGCAATTGCAATGATATTAAATCTAAGCAGAAACATAACATTTTATGATAAAAAAAGTAGGCATCTATTTTTAAATCCTAATCAAAAATTTCCATGGCAAGAAAATACCGAAAATTCCTCTTTGCGTTTAAAAGACTCATCTTTAGGTTTGATTGGAGTAGGCAGAATAGGTAGTGCAGTGGCCTTAAAAATGAAAAATATTATAGGCGAAATAAATTTTTATGATCCTTATGTATCATCGGGCTATGAGAAAGTCATTAGTGCGAATAGATTTGAATCCTTGTATTCCATGCTTTCTAAATCTGACATAGTTTCTCTTCATACTCCCCTTAATGAAGAGACCTCAGGAATGGTCAACGATGTATTTATAAAAAAAATGAGAAAAGGGTCAATTTTGATTAATACTTCAAGGGGAGGAATAATCGAGTCTCTTGATTGTATCTATAATGGAATTGTAAGTGGTAACTTAGGGGCAGTAGGTTTAGATGTTTTGCCAACAGAGCCTCCAGATAAATCTTTGAGAGAAAAGTTACTCCTTTCTTGGGCCAATCAGAATAAAATCAGTGAACGTGTCATAATTAATCCTCACACATCATATTATTCTCCTCAAAGTTATGAGGAAATGAGGTACAAAGCAGCAGAGATGTCTTTGAAAGCTATGGAAGGAAATTTGAAACGTAATAGAATTATTTAGATTCATTCTTTGGGGAATATCTTATGAAAATAGGTATAAATGGTTTAGGAAGAATTGGTAGAGCTATTTTTAGGAGAGCCTTAGAAATTGATGATATAGAGATTTCTGTTATAAATGAGAAAAACCCCGACATTGAAAACGTATGTTATACATTGAACTACGATACTATCTATGGGCAATTAGATCCCAAAGTTAAAGTTTCGGGAGATTGTCTTGAAATAGAAGGAGGAAATAAAATTGCTTTATTTAGTTCTTCGTCAATAAATGATGTATCTTGGAAAAATTATGATATTGACTATCTAGTCGAATCTACCGGAGTTCTTAAAAATGTAGAAGACTCTGCACATCTTATAGAGAACAATGATTGCAAAAGAGTTTTTATAACGCATTCTCCTGACGAATTCGTCGATTTTACAATGGTGTTAGGTTGCAATGAGCATCTTTTGGATATAGACAAACATTTTATAATTTCTTCAAGCATTTGTGACGCGACTGCAATTGCTCCCGTTGTTGAGTTGTTGGATAAAAAAATAGGAATAAAAAGCGGTCAAATAACTACATTACATCCCTGGTTGAACTATCAAAATTTGATGGACGGCGCATCTAGCAGTTGGTCAGTCCCTGGAGAAATTTACCATCATTATGCTTTAGGAAGATCAGTAATAGGTAATTTAATTCCAAAACCAACTTCTGCAATAAACGCAACCGTAAAGGTTTTAAGCAGACTCAAAGAAAAAGATATTGGCTCTTTTTCTTATAGAACCCCAACTGCTATAGTCGGTAGTGCAGATTTAAATCTCCTCCTTTCAAAGAAAACTAGTATTGAAGAGGTTCATAAAGTCTTGGAAGACTTTGAGTCAGAACAAAAATGGGAGATATTGAATTTAATGAATGACCCTCTAGTGTCTTTAGATTTTGTTAATAATAGAAATTCTGCAGTTGTTGATAAAAGATGGACTTCAATATCAGGAGAATTGCTTAAACTAGTGCTCTGGTATGATAATGAATCAGGTTACGCTTTAAGAGTTTTGGATCAAGTAAGATTCTTACATGAAGAAATATCAAAGAAATAAAAATTTATTAAACAATAGTTCTTTATAAGGTCTCTAAAAAGAAACAAAAAGTATTAGGAGATTAGGTTGGAAAATAAAAAGAAAAAAACAATCGCGGTTGTTCCCGCAAGGCTTGGTTCTCAAAGAGTTAGAGCAAAAAATCTAAGGTTGCTAGGAGGAAAGCCTTTAATTTTTTACATAATAAATGCTTTAAAAAAATCAAAGTTAGTTGATGAAATTTATATTAATTCTGATAGTGAATTATTCAAAGAAATAGCAGATAGATATAAAGTAAACTTTTATCTTAGAAAAAAGGAATTAGCAACAAGCGAATCCATGATTGATGACTATATTTATGATTTTTGTAAAAACATAGATTGTGATGTTTTAGCTGTGGCTAATCCTACCTCTCCTTTTCTTACAGAAAATGATATAGACAACGCTATAAAAAACTTTAATGAGAACAATTTTGATACTCAATTAGCTTGCGAAGACATAAAAACTCATTGCTTCTACAAAGGAAACCCGATTAATTTTTCAACAAATGGCCAACATCCAAGATCTCAAGATTTGATCCCTATTAAAGCTTTGAATTTTGCCGTAACTATATGGAAAAAAGAAAGCTTTATTGAGAATTATGAAAAAAATAATTATGGAGTTTATACGGGAAATATTGGACATTATTCATTTGAAGGACTAGCAAATATCGATATTGATTGGGAAGAAGATTTTATCTTAGCTGAATACCTTATCGGTCATATGAAGCATGGAAAATCATCAAATATTAAATATGACCCTGTCATGGATGATTTAAATGAATCGGGAAAAAAAATAGAAAATTAACATGAAAAAACTTGCTCATATTCTTTATGAAGGAAATAGGCAATGGGTTGAAATAACCGAAAAAGATATATTTTTAATGCATGGTATTCCTACTGATAAAACCTTTAGAAGAAATAAAAAAATAAAAGAAGACCTTGAGAAATTAGATTATTTAGCTCCCACTTTTCCAAATAAAGTAATTGGAGTTGGTTGGAATTATAAAGATTTAGTTGGAGAAAAAGAGAGCTATGAAGAGCCTCTGATTTTTCTTAAATCTCCTCATTCAATATGTCCTACCTTTTCTGATGTATCTTTCCCAACATCCACGAAAGAAGTTTGGGTTGAAGTAGAATTGGTAATAGTCATTCGTTCAAAATGTTCGCATGTATCAGCCGAACAAGCTAAAAAGCATGTCCTTGGATACACACTGGGAAGTGATGTAACAGCTCTTAATATTTTAAAAAGAGATTGGCATTTGGCAAGATCAAAGGCTTTTGATAATTTTGCTCCATTAGGGCCTTTTCTTTTGCAAGAAATTGACATCAATAAATTATCTTTGAAGAGTTTCATTAATAATCGAGAAGCTCAATCTGGAAATACAAAAGATATGATATTAAAAGTAGACGAGCTTATTTCTTTAATTTCTAATGTAATGACCCTAGAGCCATGGGACATAATTTTTACTGGTACTCCGGCTAGAGCCAGAGAAGCTTTAGTAAAGCCCGGTGATCTTGTAAGGCATTCTATAGATTATTTTGGAGAGCTAAACTTTAAAATAATTTGAAGCTTTCTGCATGAAATAATTTAAATGAAATCCATTGATACTTTAGTTTACGTCGAAAATTCTTGGCAAGTAGAAGGTCTTCAAAAATTATTAAAAAATAAAAAGCAACAAGATTTTATCATCCTTGCTATAAGTCCTTCAGCTCAGACGAGATTATTGGAGTTAAATATACCTTTTACAAAAAGCACTTCGTTTTTTAGCAAAGAAGATCATATTCGCGTAGTAGAGAGAGGAAGTAAAATAATTGATCTGCTTGAAAAAAACTTTGAATTAGAAGACTTTTATGGTTTAAAGCATGCTTACAAAAGTGAATTCTTAAGTATTTTTAATTTTTACTTTTTAAATTACTCTCTTTCTATTCTTATTTTAATAAATAATGCTTTCAAAGAGCTAAAACCAAAAAATATTATTCTTCCTCCAAAAATCAAAATAGACGATATAGAAAATCATGTGACTTCAGAAACATCATTGTTAGGAAATTTAGGCGAACTTTACTTTTTGAATCATAAGATAAATTTAACTTTTTTAAAAAATAATAAAAAATCATTAAAAAGAAAATCTTCTTTTTTTAATAAGTTATTTATGATTTTCATCTTTAAAGTTCAACTCTTAACCTTCAAGATATTTAGCAAAAATAAAAAAATTATTTGGTCTACTAGTGATTCTTATAATCTTCCTAGAGTAATGGATTATCTAGAATCAAATATTGAAAACACCTTGAGAGTAGGAGGTCTTAATAAAAAAAATAAAAATTTTTTTTCATTAATCTTGAAAAGGAAGTTTTGGAAATTCTTCAGATTTCCCCCTCCGGCAAAACAACATGAAAGAACCGATTTTTTGAAAAGATATGATAAAGAAATTCTAAAATTATCTAATATTATAAAAAAGAACAATGACACATTTTTGTTTCAAGGAGTAAATCTTAAAGATATCTTTATAGATTACTTTAATAATGGACTTAAAAATAAAATTCTAAAGACATTTGAGGGTGGGGTAGCCTTCAATAAAGCATTGGAAATTAAAAAGCCCCATTTTTTAATTGCCAATCAAGCATCAGGATTTCATTATGCTATTGGAGAAATTTGCAACAATAAAAATATTAAAGCGATGCTAATTTCTCACGGAACTCATGTCCAAAAAGAAGATAAGTGGCAAAAGAAAGTTTGGGACGATCACGCTAAATTTATGATTTCATCCCACTTTCCTTTTGTCGCAATCCAGACAAGTTGGGCTGAAGAATTTGTAGATAATCAGAAATTAAAGGTTTCCAAAAAAGTACTTTCAGGACCGTTACTTTTTTCAAAAGGCACTGATTCCAAAAATAAATATGAGTTAAAAAAGAAACTTTTCCCAAAACATTTTCATAAAAAAATTTTTCTTCATGCAGCTTCTCCTTTCTCATGGTATGTATTTCATCCTTTGGTGAATTTAAGCCAAGATGAATATATATTGCACATTAATGAATGTATAAAATCCATGGAGAAAATGGAAGATTCGTTTTTAGCTTTGAGAATAAGACTTAAAAGCTTCCCAAACATGTCTATTGAAAAAATTAGGTCTTTATTAATAGAATCAGATTGTTATGAAATTTATGAAGATGGTGAGTTTGAAGACTATTTAACTTGCTCTGATTTGCTTATAAGTTTCTCATCCACCACTATTGAGGAAGCATTGCAGCTAAAAGTTCCTGTATTGCAATATGATCCCTTTGACAGATACTGTCATATTCCTTGTACAAAAATGGCTAAATCTATCGAACCAAAACTCTCTTCGGTTTATTACGTATCAAATTATGATGACCTATCTTGGAGCTTAAACTGGATAAAAAAAAATCATCTTATAAAAGATAATTCCTCTATAAATCTACAAATTGATTGGTCAACTCATATACTTAAATATTCAAAGAATTGGTATTCTCTACTAAAATAATCTCAAACCTCCCTTTTAATAAACTATGCAAATAATAGAATTCTTAAGGGATATAAAAAAAGCTTTTCGCGAATTTTTATTTCCTTCTTATGCTCCAAAATTTAAAGGTTGGTATGGTATGACTCTATATACCGATCCACCATGGACTAATTCGTTTTTGAATCCAGAAAGCATAGAACATAAATTTAATGAAATAAATGATCATCTTTTTTTCTTGGTAAGAGATGGTTCATTTAAATTGTTACAGTTTAAAGATCAAAAAAAAATACAAAACACCTTATCTCAACTTAGTTGGCGTCACTATATTGTTTATTGGTCCTGTATTTATGCAATCAACCAAACGGACTGTGAGGAAAAAAATCTTGTCGAAGTTGGAGTAGCAGATGGTCTTACAGTTTTTTTTGCTTTGAATGCTGCTAAAAAAAGCAAAAAAACTTTTAATGCATTTTTATATGATACTTGGAGCGAGGTGGAATTGGATAACCCATCCACAAAAGGTAAAACGAAAGAATACAGTCAACTTAGTATAAATACCACTAAAAATAATCTTAAGAGTTTTGAAGAAAATGTGTGTTTTATTCAAGGTTTGATTCCTGAAACCTTAAATGACAAAAAGGAACCAGAAAAAATTATTTGGCTTCACATAGATTTAAATTCTTCTAAACCAACTTTAGAAACCATTCAGCACTTTTGGAAAAAGATAGATCATGGAGGATTGATTCTTTTGGATGATTATGCTCAACCAGCCTATTTAGACACAAAGAAAGTTGTAGACAAATGGGTATCTGATCAAAATAAAGCTCAAATTTTACAATTACCTACAAGCCAAGCAATAATATTTAAGGTCTAAAATTATTTATAATTTAAAATTTAATGAAAAATAAAATTTATATCATTGGGGCTGGTTATGTTGGTTTCACTTTAGGAGTTGCTTTATCAAAAAGATTTAAAGCAATCTTTATTGAAAAAAATGCAATCAAAGTGAAAAAAGTAAAAAATCAGACTTCTTTACTAAAAGAAATAAATTTAACCAAAGAATTTAAAAAAAATTTCCAAAACATTTCTATTTCTAATGACCTCAATGATATAAAGGATGACTCATTGGTCTTTCTTGCTTTGCCTACTGATTACGATGTTGATTCACAAAGCTTTAATACTGATATTCTTGACGAAGTAATAGACTGGTTATCTGAGCATAGACCCAAATGCATCATCGTAATTAAATCAACTATTCCAATAGGTTATACAAAAAAAACAATAAGTAGAACTTCTAATAATAATATTTACTTTAGTCCGGAATTCTTAAGAGAAGGAAGCTCTTATAAAGATTTACTAAATCCTGACAGGATAATTGTTTCTCCAAATCAAAAATATTCAAAAAAGATTTTAAACATTTTATCTTCTATATCTTCTGTTGATAATAAATCTTGTTTAATAATGGATTCAAAAACAGCAGAATCTATAAAATTATTTTCAAACGCCTTCTTAGCAATGAGAGTTGCTTTTTTTAATGAACTTGATTCTTTTGCTATAAAGGAATCTTTAAATTCCAAAGATCTAATAAAAGGAGTTAGTTTAGATAAAAGAATCGGTATGTCTTATAACAATCCTTCCTTTGGTTACGGAGGGTATTGCTTACCAAAAGATACAAAACAACTCAGTAATGAAGTCTCTGAAGAATATTCTCTTCTGCCTCTTAATACAGTAAATTCAAATTTAAAAAGAGTAAGTTTTCTTGCCAAAGATATTTTTTCAAAATATGCAGGAAAATCTATTGGAATTTACAGACTTTCAATGAAGGCAGGATCAGATAATATTCGAAGTTCAAGCTCGATGAATTTACTTCTTGCCCTCACAAAACTGGGTAAAGAAGTTAACTTATTTGAGCCTTTATTAGATGAGAGAGAGATAAAATCAAATAATAAAATAATTTTTCATAAAGATCTTGAAAGCTTCAAAAAAAATACTGAAGTCATTATTTGCAATAGACCTGATAAATTAATCAAAAAAGCTGCACAAGAGATATATTCAAGAAATATTTTTGATGAAAATTAGTGGAAATAATTAAAAATAAAAAAATTTTAGTCATAGGTGGAGCAGGTTTCATCGGCTCTCATCTGTGTGATTTTTATAAAAATGATAATAATGTCTACTCTTTAGATAATTACCTTACTGGAAATTCTGATAATCATCTTGAAGGTGTTGAATATATAAGAGGCTCTAGCGGTGACATTTTCAATTTAGGCGAGGCTTTGACTCTGGATTATATCTTTCATTTAGGAGAGTATTCTAGAGTCGAAACTAGCTTTGATGATTATAACTTAGTTATTGAAAATAATTTAAAACCCTTTTCAAAAGTATTGGAGTTTTCAAGAATTAAAAACGCCAAACTAATTTATTCTGGATCTAGTACAAAATTTGCTAAATATGAAAAAGAAGACTTAGTTAGCCCTTACGCATGGATAAAATCCTCAAATACTAATCACCTAATTAACTATTCAAAATGGTTTGGTCTTAAATATGCAATAGTGTATTTTTATAACGTCTATGGAGGAAATGAAATATCTAGCGGTAAATATTCAACTGTGATTGCTAAATTCAAAAATATTTATTCTCAAGGAGTTAGGAAATTACCATTGGTAAAACCTGGCACCCAAACAAGAAATTTTACACATTATTCTGACATCATAAGTGGATTGAATGTTGTTGCCCTAAAAGGAGATGGTGATGGATATGGCATTGGTTCAAGTCAGGCTATATCAATGAACCAAGTTATAAAATATTTCGGCTGTGATGCTGATTTTTTACCTAGCAGAAGGGGAAATAGGTTTGAATCAGATTTGATAACTGAAAAAACAAAAAAACTTGGTTGGGAACCCAAGGTTAGCCTGGAGAAACACATCAATGAATTTTTAGATAGCATAAATAAATAATTTACTATTTTGGCCATGCAATATTTTAAAAATTCAAATCCTTTAGTTTCAATAATTACTCCTGTATATAATTCAAATAAATTCTTAGAAAAAACCATAAAAAGTGTCATCTCACAAAGTTACACTAACTGGGAATTAATTCTTATTAATGACGGATCAACGGATGGTTCTGATTTAACGATTAAAACTTTTGAAGGAGAAGATAGTCGTATTAAATCTATTCATTTCCAACAATGTTCTGGCGGGCCAGCTTTTCCAAGAAATCAAGGCTTAAAAGTCTCTGAAGGAGAATTTGTGTCATTTCTTGATTCTGATGACCTTTGGGAGCCTTCTAAATTGGAACAACAAATAAAATTAATCAAAACAGAACCTAATTCAATTTTATTCTCTGGATCAAAAATAATCGACGAAAATCATATTTTTGCTGGTCACCTCAATAGGAAATATTTCTTTAGAGTTTTCAAGAAATTTTTGAGTAATAGAAGAATCCTTTTACTTTACAATCCTATAGTTCTATCATCCAGTTTAGTTAAAAAAACTGAAGATATTAAATTTAGAGAAGATAAGAGTCTTCAATCAATTGAGGATTGGGCCTTATGGATAGACCTTACCTTCAAAGGATATAATCTTTTTGTTATGGAAAATACTTTATGCTCCCTTAGAATACATAAGGACTCTATCTCAGCTAAGAATAACAAAAAACAGTATAAAAGAGGATTTGTTCTGTATAGTAAATTACTCTTAGAGAAGAAAATAGGTTACCTAATGTTCATTTTTTTGACTTTGTTAAATTATCTAAGGTTAATTAAATTTCGACTTTTTGGTCGTAGGTAGAAAAACTAAAAAATAATAAATTTTATCTGAAAATAGACTCTCATGGCTTTGCCCTCTAAATGTCCTCTGTGTGGAGCAAAAAGAACCTCTCAAAATGTTATCACTCCTCACGTTTTTGGACGAAATTCTAAAAAAAATGCTTTTTTCCAATGTTCTAATTGCGAGGTAATTTACCAATATCCTCCTTTAACACAAACAGAAGAAATTAAATTCTACAAGGAAGAATTTGAAGGTTTTATGAATTCAAGGTCGAAAGAAGAAACTAATTGGCTCTCCCCCAAAGATCATGTGAACAATAATAAAAAAAATTTCTTGAGAAGAAAAAAATTCTTAGATGAAGCACTTACTAAGTCAAAAAAAATTTTAGAATACGGATGTTCCTCAGGATTCATGCTTTACCCACTTAAAAAAAGAGGGCTTGAATGTTTTGGTATTGAACCCTCCGGGCTATTTAGAGATTTTGTAAATAAAAATGGTATAGATACCTATGAAAACTTATTAGAATTAAAAAAACATATTTCTTTTAAATTTGATCTAATAATTCATTTTTTCGTCTTGGAACATATTTCAGATCCGATAAATTTTTTAAAGGATCAAATAAAGTTGTTAAGTAAAAAAGGAAAAATAATTTTTGAGATACCTAACTCCAATGACCCTTTATACAAAGTCTATGATTTACCTGAATTCGAGAGGTTTTATTGGTCAAAAGCTCACCCTTGGTACTTTAATGAAAATTCCATCGAATTCATTCTTAAAAAATTAAAAGTCAAATATAAGATTTATCGACATCAAAGATATGATTTATCAAATCACATTTTTTGGGCAAAAGAGGGCAAACCAGGAGGCACAGGGAAATACTCAGATTTATTAGGTAAAAATTTAGAAGAGTCATATAAGAAAAATCTTATAAAGTCAGGCTTTTGCGACACCCTTTTTGTCGAAATCAGTAAATCTTAATGAAATATAAAAAAATTTTAATAACTGGTGTAGCGGGTTTTATAGGGAGTGCCATTGCAAAAAAACTCATAGAACTTAATTATGAAGTACACGGCATTGATAATTTAAGCTCTGGAAAAATAGAAAATATTCCTAAAGGGATTATCTTTTCAAAAATAGATATTTCAAAAGAAAAAAAGTTTAACTTTCTTCCAAACGACATTGATTGCATTATGCATTTAGCAGGCCAATCTTCTGGAGAAATAAGCTTTGAAAATCCTATTTCTGATTTACAGAAAAATACCATTGCCACATTGAATTTAATCTCTTTTGCAAATAACACTAAAGTAGATAAATTTATTTATGCAAGCTCAATGTCAGTTTATGGGGATGTCAAAGATGAACCAATATCTGAATACCATGAAACGAAACCTTTATCTTGTTATGGAGTTGGAAAATTAGCCTCAGAGAACTACTTAAGAATTCTTTTAAAAAAATCAGATTCTTTCATGATGAGGATGTTTAATGTTTACGGACCAGGTCAAGACTTTTCAAATATGAAGCAGGGCATGGTAAGTATTTTTTTATCACAGGCTCTAAAGTCAAAAAAAATAATAGTCAAAGGTTCTCTTGATAGATTTAGAGATTTTATTTACATAGACGATGTTGTCGAACTCTGGATAAAAACGATGATGACAAAAGAAGAAGGATTTCATGAACTAAATATTGGCTCTGGAAAGAAAACTTCTGTTGAAGAGTTATTAGAATATATTAATGAAGTACTTGGTCCTCTAGATATTGAATTAGAGGGATCTACCCCTGGCGACCAAATGGGTATTTTTTCTGATAATAGGAAAATAAAAAAAATGTTTAAAAAGAAAAATTTTATCGACCTAGATCAGGGAATTAAGCATGTTCTCAAAAGTGAAATACCTTCATGAAAGTACTTATTTCAACTTCTAATTTTTGTGAATTCTCAAATTCTCCTATTGAAATTTTATTAAGAAACAAATTTCATGTAATAAAAAACCCTTATGGTAGAAAAATGACATCTGATGAGATTATTGATTTAGCTGAAGATGTTGATTTCGTAATAGCTGGTACAGAAAGATATGATTCTGAATTGTTCAATAAATTATCTAATTTAAAAACAATATCCAGAGTAGGTGTTGGGATTGATAATATAGATTTAGAATTTGCGAAGAATCATGGAATAAATATCCTTAAAACTAATCTATCTCCTTCACTAGCTGTAGCTGAATTCGCAATCTCTTTGATATTGAGTGACCTTAAAAGATTAAACGATAATATTGAATCAGCAAAAAGTGGAAAGTGGAAAAAAAAATCAGGATTTTTACTATCTAATAAGATAATAGGAATTGTTGGAGCAGGAAATATTGGAAAACGATTTATTCAATTATTGAGTAACTTCAATAATAGGTTCTTAATTTTCGATAAATACGAAGATAAAGATTTGAAAAAAGAAAAAAATATTTCTTACGTCTCAATTAAAGAAGTTTTTAAAAAATCTGACATAATTTCCATTCATCTACCTCTTACAACTGAAACAAAATATCTTGTTGATTCTAAATTACTTAAATTAATTAAAGATGATTCTCTCTTAGTCAATACCTCAAGAGGAGAAATAATTAAAGAAGAAGATCTTTTTAAAATTTTATCTGAGAATTCTAAAATTCGAGCTGCGCTTGATGTATTTGAATTTGAACCTTACAACGGACCACTAATGAAGCTTGATAATGTAACATTGACTCCTCATATTTCAGCTTATGCTAGAGAAACAAGGGTAGAAATGGAATTAGAAGCCGTTCAGAATCTTATAGACTCAATTTAATACTAGATCTTTTAATATTTATTCATGATATCGAAACAAAAAGGAATTATTTTGGATTACGACGGCGTAATTGCAGAATCTAATCATATTAAAACAGATGCATTTAGAGAACTTTTTAAAAAAGAGAAAAAAGAACATACTAACCAATTTATTGAGTACCACCTTAATAATGAAGGTATTTCAAGGACCGAGAAAATTAAATATTTTTTTTATGAAATTTTAAAAAAAAGAATTTCAAAAAAAGAAATATCCTCTAAGGCAGCAGAATTCTCAAGTTTAGTTGTAAAACAAGTTATTAATTCTAAAAAGGTAAAGGGAGTAAGAGATTTCTTAAAAAATAATTACAAAAAAAAAGACTTATTTATTTCTACGGGAACGCCAACAGAAGAAATCAAGTTTATTTTAGAAGAAACAAATATGAAAATTTTTTTTCAAGATATTTTTGGCTCACCTAATTCTAAAGAAATGCATATATCTTTTATACTTAAGAATTATAAATACAACAAAGAGAATTTGTTATTCATCGGAGATTCAAAAACAGACCTTTTAGCCTCTGAGAAATATGGCATAAGATTTATCCTTAGAACTCATAAATTTAATAAAAAACTAAGTGATTCTTTTAAAGGCAGCCAATTTAAAAATTTTTTAGAAATTTCAAAATTTTTGGACGATCAAGCATGTTAAGAAAATCATTTGTACCTATTTTTTATAACTTATATTTTTTGATCGTAAACGGTAAGACTTTTAGAAAAAATTTAAAAATATATTTGCAAGAATTTCCTAAAGATTTAAGTTTTGTTGAAAGGCGTGTAAAACAATTAAAGAAAAAGAATGAAATTATTGATTTAGCGTCTAAGAAATTTTTTTTCCCTAAAGATAAACTTTATTTTAATAGTGAACTTCCAGGGAGTTTTATCACTAAAGATTTTTACAGAGAACACAAAGGTATATTTGATAAATCTTTTTTTTGGAAAAAAATTATAGAAACATCAGGATCAACAGGAATACCATTTAGAATAATTAGATCTCCTAAATCCTTTATAAATTCCCAAATAAGCTTTTATTTGTTTTTTCAACAATTTAATTTAAATAGATTTGATAGAAATATTTATATCGGAGGAGCTAGAACAAATAAAAAAATGAATTTTTTTAGTAAGTTTAAAAATTATTTAACTTTGAAGATATTGAATCAATATAAATTTGTCTCAGCCGATATTAATTCGTATGAAAGTTACATGGAATTTATATATTTTTATGAAAAGTTTAAACCTCTCTACATCCATGGATTTTCATCAGCTTTACTTAAAATTGCTAATTTTATAAAAAATGAAAACATTTCATTGAATTGGAAACCCAAATTAATACATCCAACGGCTGAATCAATAAGCTTAAGTCAGAGAAAAATTTTATCCGAAGTTTTCGGAGCTAAGACAAAAATGGTTTATGGCTCTACAGAATGTCATATGGCTTCTGAATGCGATTTTGGTGAAATGCATTTGAATATGGAAAATTGTGATATAGATTTAACTGAAAAAAATTCAGCTCTTTTGACCGTTTTCGATTCTGTCAATATGCCTTTAGTTAATTATCAAATTGGAGATATTTTAAAAATTTCTCTACCTGAGAAAAAATGTGGATGTGGAAAACACACTTTTATCTTAGATGAAATAGTTGGTCGAGAACAGGATTTTATAAAGCTTAAAAATGGAATGAAAATTACTCATCCTGATCTTAATATGCTTATAGGCTCCTTGGATGGCAAAAACCAAATAATTGAATATCAAATTGTTCATAATTTAGATACCGAAAAAATAGAAATAAGACTTTTAAATGAGGATGATTTTGATTTAAGAGGTCTATCAATTTCACTTAACGATAGGTTTCCAGAAGCTTCTTTTGAAGCAAATAACAAGGAATTTATTTTATTAGAAAACGGTAAGAAACCAGTCATAGCAAAAATTATTCTCTCTCCAGAAACGAGAGAAACTTTTAAATCTTATAAGGCTTATGAAGAAATTTCTGACTCTCAAAAAAATCAATCTTCTGAAGATGTTTTAAAGCTCGACTGGAATGAATCAACTTTTGACTTTCCAGTTGATTTAAAGACAAAAGCTTTAAGTGAGCTTTCAAAAATAAAGTTAAACCACTATCCAGATTTAAAAAACAAAAGACTGAAAAGGGCTTTATCTAAATTTTTGGGTATCGATGAAACTAATTTAACAATATTCAACGGCTCGGATTCAGGTATCGCTACAATTTGTAGATTATTTATCGAAAAAGAAGATAGTGTCATTACTATTAATCCTACATATGGAAACTACAGTGCAATAGCATCAAGATATACAAAAAATGTCTTGAATTATGAGTTGGAATATCCATTTGAATTGAATTTTCAAAACTTTACAAATTTTATAAAAGAACATGACCCAAAGCTTATTTTTGTTACAAACCCAAATAATCCCACTGGTGTAACTCTGGATAAGACAAAACTATTTGACTTAGTAAAAGATTTCAAGACGACTTGTTTCGTAATCGATGAAGCATACGCGGAGTTTAATGAAGAAAATCAAACATTAGCTGAATTTCCTTCTAATATGATAATTCTTAGAACTTTCTCTAAGGCTTGGGGCTTGGCAGGAATTAGATTAGGGTATTCAATATCAAGTGATGAATTATCTAAAAAATTATCTCTCTCTAGAGACAATAAAGAAGTTGATGTTTTTGCTCAAATTATTGGATCAATAGCCTTAGAAAATCCAGATTATATGAAAAATTATATTGCAGAAGTCGCAAGTAGTAAGAAAATGCTTGAAGCATATTTTTCAAGAAATGATATTCCTTTTTTGTCTGGTTCTGGAAATTTTATTCTTTTCAAAGTAGAAAATCCTAATGAGATAGAAACAAAATTGAAAGAAAGACAAATCTTTATAAGGAACAGAACAAATGAAAAAAATTTACAAGGTTTTTTAAGACTAACTGTTGGAGATACTCAAACAATGAATAAATTCACTGAGGCTTTATCTGAAGTTATAGAAAAAGATAATAAGACTTAAATCTACGAAAATGAGAATTTATATATTTGATATAGATAACACCCTATCTGATTCTTACCCAAGCTTAGTTAATAAAAAGAATTTTTTTTTCTTATTTAGATTTTTTTCTGAAAGTTTAAGAGTAATTCGGCTTCCTTTTTTTGAAAAAATGACGCTAATTGCCAAAAATAGAATTAAAAGGAAGAATGTAAATATCTTTTTTTTGTCAGCAAGACATTATTCTTTATGGATTCCAACTTATCTTTCTTTGATTATCAGGCTTGGTTTTTTTCATCCTAAGAGACTTATACTTGTTAAAGAAACCAACCTTAAAATTAATATATTGAAAAGCATTATTTCAAAGAATGAAAAGGAAAAAATTAGATTGATAGATGATTTAAGTTATAACCATGAAAATGGTGAAGTAAAATTTTATGAAAAAGTGATTTCCTTTTGTAAAAAAAATAAACACATAATTTACTTCGATAAAGAAATAATTGACTCAATAAATTTATTAAATGATTAAAAATAAAAAAATAATCTTTTTTATAAACCATGTCGCATTTTTTGTTTCCCATAGGCTACCTCTTGCATTAGAAGCAATTAATAGAGGTTATGACGTGGAACTTATTACTGGACAACCAGGTAGCATTTCTATGGAGGAAGAAGCTTTAGTAATACTAAAAAAAAATAAAATAACTTTTAACAGGATTAGTTTTGAGAGTTCAGGAGTAAATATAATTAAAGAGTTCAAATCGCTTTTTCAACTTTACCGCCTTTTAAAAATTAAGGATCCTGACATAATTCATATGGCCTCTCCAAAAGCTATATTCTATGGTGGTTTTATTTGTCATTTCCTTAAAGCTAGAGCGTTAGTTTTCTCTTTTTCAGGATTTGGTTTTGCTTTTACAGAATCAAGAGATCTCAGTTTTTTTAGAAATTTTATGAAATTTATTTCAAGATTTTTTTTAAAATTAATTTTTTTTCATAAAAAGATTTTTGTGATTGTTCAGAATAAAGATGATTTAAATTTTTTTTTGGATAAAAATATTTTAAAAAAAAGTCAAATTTCTTTGATAAAAGGTTCAGGAGTAAATTTTGAAAATTACAACGACATTTCTTTTAAAAAAAAAGAAAAAAAAATTATTTTTCCAGCAAGAGTCCTTTTAGATAAAGGAATAAAGGAATTTGTTCAAGCAGCAAATATTTTGAAACCAGTTTTCCCTGATTGGCAATTTATAGTTGCGGGAGCATTTGATTATAAAAATCCCTCATCTATTTCTTTGGAGCAAATTCAAAAAATAGTCTCTAAAAACTCAGTAGTCTTTTTAGGTCATTTAAGTCACATAGAAGATTTATTTAAAACGTCATCAATTGTATGTTTACCTTCTTATAGAGAAGGAATGCCTAAAGCACTTCTTGAAGCTCAGGCAGCTGGATGCGCTGTAGTAACTACTGACGTTATAGGGTGTAGAGAGTCTATTCTAGACAAGCAAACAGGTTTTTTAGTTAAACCCTATGATATTTTAGGCCTTGTTAGCGCTCTTGAAAAATTAATTTTGAATAAAGATCTTAGAGAGAACTTTGGAAAGGAAGGAATAAATTTTTCAAAGAAAAATTTCGACATAAAAGTCGTTCTTGATAAAGTAATGAATTTATACGACCTTTTAACTCAAAAATAGTTTTTAGACCGCTAGATGAAAAAGAATTCAACTAAAACAATATCAATCATCGGTCTTGGATACGTTGGTTTACCCTTAGCAATAGAATTTTCAAGAAAATTTAATGTTGTAGGTTTTGATAAAAACCAAAAAAGAATTATTGAATTAAAAAAAAATATTGACGTTACATCAGAAGTTTCAAAAAAAGAACTCAGAAAAACCTCAATTAATTTTACATATAATGAAAAAGATCTTCAAAATACAGATGTTTTCATAATAACTGTTCCTACGCCAGTTGATAAATTAAAAAATCCGGATTTAAGAAATTTAGCTTCAGCTTCAAAGTTAGTAGGCTCATTACTTAAAAAAAATAATCTTGTAATATATGAATCTACTGTTTACCCAGGAGCTACAGAGGAATTTTGTATTCCCATCTTAGAAAAAGAAAGTGGACTGTCAATTAATAAAGAATTTTATTGTGGATACAGTCCTGAAAGAGTAAATCCTGGCGATAAAAAACATAAAATAACTGACATATTGAAACTTACGAGTGGAAGCAATCCAAAAGCTCTTAGGCTAGTAGATAACCTCTATAAAAAAATCATTAAGGCAGGAACTTATCAAGCTAAAAGTATAAAAATAGCTGAGGCTGCAAAAATTATTGAGAATACCCAAAGGGATTTAAATATTGCTTTGGTAAATGAACTAAGTATTATTTTTAACAAAATGAATCTAGATACAAAATCAATTATTGATGCTGCTTCAACAAAATGGAATTTTAATAAATTTTCTCCTGGATTAGTTGGAGGCCATTGTATCGGAGTAGATCCATACTATTTAACTTATAAAGCAAAAAAAATCGGTTATTCGCCTGAGATAATATTATCTGGAAGATCTTTGAACGATAATATGCACAAATTTGTTGCAAGAGAAATTATTAGTCTTATGAAAAGCAAAGATATTGATTGCAAAAATAGTCACATTCTTATTTTAGGAGCTACTTTTAAGGAAAATTGTCCAGATGTTAGAAACTCCAAAGTTTTTGATCTAATTAATTTCTTAGATAAAAAAGTTAACACTGTTGAATGTTTTGACCCTTTAATATCTGATAAAGACATGGCATCTTTTAATATAAATTGGTTAAAAAAATTAAGAAAAACAAAAAAATATGATGTTTTAGTTCTTGCGGTTCCTCATAAAGAATTTCTTAGTAAAGATTTAGAAATCATGAAATTAAAAAAAACTTCAGGAATAATTTATGATTTAAAAAGTTGTTTACCCATTAACAAATCAGACGGAAGGTTATAACACTTTGAAAAACTTATTATTCATACAGCTCAATGAAATTAATTTTGATTTAGCTTTGCCTTACATAGAAAAGCTAAATTTAAAAGGGTTAAAAAAATTATTAAAGCTAAATAAGACTATAACTTCATCTGAGGAAAAGTATGAATTACTTGAACCCTGGATTCAGTGGCATTCTATTCACACAGGACTATCTGCTGATGAGCATAAGCTCTTTAGGCTGGGTGATGCAAATCTATGTTCTCATAAAACAATTTACGAAATCGTCGAATCTTCAGGTTTTAAAATTGGCGTGATGAGCGCAATGAATATTACTAATAATTTCAAAAATCCATCTTTTTTTATTCCTGATCCATGGACAGAAACTACTTCTGGGAATTCTTTTTGGGAAAAAAAAATTTCTGGATTCTTGAAACAATCTGTAAATAACAACGTAACTAATGAAATTAGTTTAAAAAATTACTTTTACATTCTTCTAGCTCTGATGTTTTTTGGTCGTTTTAAGAATTACATTAAATATTTTTCATTGGCCTTATCTTCTTCAAAAAAACCTTGGCGAAAGGCATTATTCTTAGACCTTTTACTTAGCGATATTTTTTTAAAGTTATCATCGAAAAATAAGGTTAATTTGTCTAGTCTATTCCTAAATGCTGGTGCTCATATTCAACATCATTACTTTTTTAACTCTTCAGCAAAAATTCAAAAAAATGACAAACAGAAAAATCCTTCCTGGTACATCAGTGAAAAATATGATCCCTTTGAGGAAATGTTAAAAATATATGACGGAATAGTCGAAGACTTTTTTCTAACAGATAAAAAACAATTGTTGTTTGCAACGGGCCTTACTCAAGAATTTGACGATGAAGCAGTTTTTTACTACAGACCGAAAAATCACGAGAACTTTTTAAAAAAATTAGGAATAAACTTTAAAAAAGTCTTACCTAGAATGTCTAGAGATTTTCTAATAGAATTTTTTTCTGAATCTGAAGCAATAAAGGCCGAAAATTTACTGAATTCTATTGAGTTAAACAATCAAAAACTTTTTTTAGAACCAGATAATAGAGGTAAAACTTTGTTTGTATCTATTGGATATGGACGAGAAATTTTAGAAAATGATTTCGTTTTATCTAATGATAAGGAAATTAAATTAAAGAATGAATTATCTTTCGTTGCTATAAAGAATGGAAAACATTCTTCAAAAGGATTTTTATTTTTGACCGATGAATTATTAAATGACGGAAAAATTAACAGATCCGAAACTATAAATGTCAAAGATATTTATAAAATTATTGCTGACTACTTTAAAATTGCTTTAAAAAATTAGTAGTAATTTTTATACCAATTTATAAAGTTCTTTATTCCTTCTTCTAAAGAAGTTTTTGGGAAGAATCCATAATGATTAGAAATTTTATTTATATTAGATGCTGTTTTTTCTACGTCTCCCTTTTGAAGAGGAAGAAGATTTTTTTTAGCCTTTATTCCTAAGTTTTTTTCTATCTCTTTTATTAGATTATTTAGGGAAATAGGTTTATTTCCTCCAATATTATAAATTTCAGCATAACTTTTTTTTAGATGACTATTTTTTTTTGTTGAAACCAATCGAATTCCTTCTACTAAGTCATCAATATAAGTGAAGTCTCTAGTATGTTTTCCAAAATTATAAACATCTATAGGCTTATTTTTTGATATCAAGTCAGTAAATTTATGAATGGACATATCAGGCCTTCCCCATGGACCATAAACTGTAAAAAATCTTAGACCTATAAAATTTATTTTATAAAGATCATTGTAGGCTTTCGCCATAAGTTCGTTAGTCCTCTTTGTTACCGCGTAAAATTGAAGCGGATTATCAACTCTATCATTTTCTTTAAAAGGAAAGTCTTTATTGCCGCCATAAACAGAACTTGTTGATGCATAAACTATCTTTTCTACTTCATAATCTATTGCATACTTAATTATGTTCATAAAAGAAGATATGTTATTGGATATATATTCTTCAGGACGCTCAAGGGAATGTCTGACTCCTGCTTGTGCTGCAAGATTTACAATCAAATCTGGTTTAAATTTTTTAATTTTTTTTAAGGTGATTATTTCCGATAAATCGCCAATTACAGATTCATAGTTCCCATTTATTTGATCTAAAACTTTTCCTCGATCTCGTTTTAGCTTTACCGAATAATATTTATTAAGAGAATCTATTCCCATAACATCATATCCCAACAAGATGAATTTTTTTGTTACGTGAAATCCAATAAAACCCAAATGCCCTGTAACTAGAATTTTTTTTATTTTAGAAGTCATTAAATTAAAAATTTATTTGGGTAACTTTGAAAAAATTTAAAGTAATTTTTATTAATAATTTTGTTAAATATAATGTAAAACCTAATAAAATTAGATATCTTTACCTTATACTCATCAATCAACAGTTTTAGATATTTTAATTGAAAGTAACTAAATGAAGTAACTAATAATGAACAATAGTCTAAAAAAAGTAGTAATTCCTATTGCAGGCTTAGGAACTAGAATGTTGCCAGCTACAAAGGCTATTCCAAAAGAAATGCTTCCCGTAGTAGACAAACCTATCATTCAATATATCGTAGAGGAAGCTGTTGATGCAAAATTTAAAGAAATCATATTTATTACTCACTCAAGCAAATCCTCAGTAGAAAATCATTTTGATAAAAGCTTTGAACTTGAAGCTACCTTGGAAAAGAGAGTAAAGAGAAGTCTGCTTAGGGAAATAAAAGCAATTTCAAAACTGAATGTGACTATTCACAGTGTTAGACAGGGTGAGGCAAAAGGATTAGGACACGCAATTATGTGTTCGAAATCTCTCGTTGCTGGCGAACCTTTTGCAATAATTCTTCCTGATATGTTGATTTCAAATAATGTGTCAAATTCAAATTTATTTCAGATGAAAAGAGAATTTGAAAGATCTGGAAGGTCTTCTATTTTGCTTGGAAAAGCAACTAAATCAGAAGTTTCAAAATATGGAATTGCTAAATTGAATAGTAAAAAAAATAATTACGGTTTCCAAGAGGTAATATCAATTATTGAAAAGCCCTCTATTTCAAAGGCTCCTTCTAGTTCCTTTGCTGCGGGAAGGTATATTTTTACAAATAAACTTTTTGATTATTTATCAAAAACAAAACCTGATAAATCTGGAGAAATACAACTCACTGAAGCAATACAAGACTTTATTCTAAAAGAGGATTTATTGGCATTACAACTACAAGGGACTTTATTTGATTGTGGAGACAAATTAGGTTATTTGAAAGCTATAGTTCACTATGCTTTGGAAGAAAAATTTATTGGCAAAGAATTTCAAAAATATCTGAGAAAACTAACTCTTTAAATTTTAAGATCAGAAATAAAAACTATTCTGTTGATTGATTTTTTATAATCTTTTGAATGTATTCCTTTTCCCTCAATTAAATCTTTAAATGCTCTTTCTTTTTTTGTACCAAATACAGCAATGATTATTATTTTAGACGAAAATAACCAATCTATTCTGAAGCTAATTCTTTTTTTTGGTTCTTTTATCGCATTTCTTGTAATGCAGAAAAGTTCGTCTATGTTTTTTGAATTTTCAAAATGCCCAGCCAAATGGCCATCCTCTCCTAAACTTAAAAAGCATACATCAAAAATATCATTTATATTTTTTTTTAAAATTAAATTCCTATGAAAACTTTGGGTAAAGTGATAAAAATTATTATTTTTCAGAAAATTGTTTTTAGAAAAAATTTTTAAAATAAGTTGAGAGTTTTGTTCTGTTAAGATTGAGGTTATTCTCTCATCAGTTAAGAAAAGATTTTTTTTTTGGATATTCTCTAATTTAGAAATAAATTTAGCAAATTCTTTTCCAAATTCTCCGCCAGTTATTGCAATACTAGTTTTATGTTTTCCATAAAAATAATTTTCAGTTAATTTAAAAGCTTTTCTCGCGCCAGACTTTATGCTTTTAACTTTAATAAAATTATTCATTTACATATGCTATCTTAATAAAATAATTCATCTAAATTCATAAAAAGTAAGTATTTTCATGGAAAAAGTTATTATTGTCAGTGGTGGTTTTGACCCTCTACATTCTGGACATATTAGTTACTTAACGGAAGCCTCAAAACTAGGAGATTATTTGATTATTGCTCTCAATAGCGATCAATGGCTTAAAAATAAAAAGAGTAAATTTTTCCTGCCTTTCGAAGAAAGAAAATCTATTTTAGAAAATTTAAAAATGGTAGATGAAGTTGTGAGTTTTGAAGATGACGAAGAAGGAAGCTGTATTAATGCACTGGAAAAAATTAAAGTAATGCATAAGGGAAAAGAAATATTTTTTTGTAATGGAGGAGACAGGAATAAAGAAAACATTCCTGAAATGAGTGTAAAAGGGATAAATTTCAAATTCGGTGTCGGGGGAGATGTAAAAAAGAACTCGTCAAGTGAAATTCTAAAAAGTTGGAATTACGATAGCGAAGATAGAGTTTGGGGAAGCTTTTTTAATTTGTTTTCAGAAAAAGGGATTAAGGTAAAAGAATTGATAATAAATCCAAAAAAAGGAATGAGCTTTCAAAGGCATTTTTATAGAAGTGAGATATGGTTTTTAAGCAAAGGTTCTTGTTTGGTCAAACACAAAAAACAAAATCAAACTAAGGAGAAAGAAACCATATTAAAAGAAAATGATTTTTTTCAAGTAAAGCAAAAAGAATGGCATCAGATCATAAATCCTTTCGACCAAGTCTGTAAGATAATTGAAATTCAATATGGCAAAAAAGTAGAGGAATCGGATATAGAAAGAACAAGCTTCTATGAGAACAATTGAAAATAGGCTTAAAGATGTCAGTAAAATCTTTTTTTAGAAGAAAGTTCAAGAAAAAAAAAATAACAAACTACATATCAAAAAATAGTGATTTGGGTTTCCTGAAAAAAGAACTTTCAAAAAGCCCTGTGTTTGGAATAGATACCGAATTTGATTGGAAAACTACTTATTATCCTAAATTGTCGATAGTTCAAATTTCAACTATCAAAAACATATTCGTTTTAGATTTTTTAAAATTTAATAAAATAGATTTTTTTAAAAAAATTATCGAAGATAAAAATTATTTAAAAGTTTTTCATTCTGTGAGAAGTGACGCTATAGTCTTGAGCAAATCCATAGATTGTAATGTCAAAAATGTCTTTGATATTCAAATAGCTGAAAAAATATTATCTGAAAAGGAAATTATGTCTTATGGAAAAATTGTAAATAAATATTTTGGAATACAGCTTGATAAAAAAGAAACTAACTCGAACTGGCTTTCTCGACCTTTAACACAAAATCAAATTAACTATGCGATGGAAGATGTTGATTACCTAATAGAAATTTTTGAAATCCAAAAAAAAATACTTTCTAGGAAAAATCTTCTAGTGGAAGCATTTTTACAATCTGAAAAAGAGGCTAAATTAGGCAATCAACCTCTTATCACTTCTAGATTGACTAAAAACTTAAAAAAACTTAACAAACGAGGTAAAGAAATTTTTTTGTGGAGAGAGAAAATTGCTGAAAATAGAAATGTACCTCCAAACTATCTTTTTAGAGAAAAATACATTAGTGATCTTTCAAAAATTTTCCCTAATGAAAAGTTAGCGAAAAAAAATGCTATGAAAATTCTTGGTGATTCAGAAATTACAAAAAAATTCTTGGAAGATTTCTCATGATATTTTGGATCTTATACCTACTTTTAAGCGCATTGTTATGTTTTTTAATTTCATACCATATAAAAAATAGAATAGTTAAAGCTTTAGTTTTTAGTTTTTCACTTGCATGTTTTTCCACTGTTTGGTTCATCAGCCCAGAGAAAAATACTCTTGCTCCTGCTTTTTCCATTTTTTTAATAGAGTCAACAATCTTAGAAAGTAATGGATTAATGAGGATTTTTAGGCCATTTATTTTAATTTTTGTTATATATTTTTTGTTATCTTTAGCGGTTTTTAGAAAGAATTAAAAATTAATAATCTGAGGTCTTTTTTTTTCTAAGTCTAAAATACCAACTTGATTTTTTCCCTTCATAAACCCAGCGCACTCTCCAGGATTAAAAATTGTACAATCATTAATCTTATCTAATCTGAATCTATGAGTATGACCGTGAAAAATGTAATCATTTTCCAAAATCATTTTTTCGTTGATTAATTCTGGATGATGCAAAATAGAAAATCTTTTTCCCTCTATTACGACAGAAAAGGGTTCATTGTTAATCTCACATTCAAATTTTTCAGAAGTATTTAAGAGATCCTCTTTCTCTTCAAGATCATTATTTCCTAAAACGACTTTAATCGGGCATTTTAATTTTTTAAAAGCTAGCAGAGACTTAGGCAATGAAATATCACCTGTATGAAAAACTAAATCTGCACTATTCTCATTGAAAATAGTGCAGATCATTTCTATATTTTTGAGATTATTATGCGTATCTCCTGTTACGCCGATGATCACAAATTAAACTTTTTCTAAAATATGTATTCCGCAAGCTGTTCCAAGCCCAATAACATGCGTCATACCTAATCTTGCTCCTTCAACTTGGCGATCTCCAGCTTCCCCTCGCAAATGGGTACAAACTTCATAAATATTTGCAATACCAGTTGCTCCTAGAGGATGACCTTTGGATAAAAGGCCGCCAGAAACGTTTACAGGGACTTTTCCGCCTAGTTCAACATGCCCCTCGTCAATCATCTTCCCAGCATCTCCATCCTTACACAAGCCAAGGTTCTCATAATGCAGCATTTCAGCAGTAGCAAAACAATCATGTAGTTCTACAAGATTGATATCTTCTGGACCAACACCTGCCATTTCATAAGCTTGTTCAGCAGCTAATCT
>MDSZ01099801.1_pt1 | contig 27150 bp, 22 predicted proteins | sample 811201 | NCBI WGS metagenome assembly MDSZ01 (sample SAMN05326647, study PRJNA326480) | marine metagenome | isolation source: seawater | place: Indian Ocean: North | collected 2010 | reverse complement strand
GAATGGTGTGTAGAGGGTTGATAGTGGAGATTTGACAAGTTCAGACGCTTCACCCGTTATTGTAATATTTTCTGTTTTGAAAAGAGCCCACAATAGAATATGTATAAAGAATCCAATCACTGCAAGGACTATGGCTAGCTTTCGAATAAACTCTTCAGAAGAGTCTCCCATGGAAAACTGAAAAGCTTTTTTATTCCACTCTAGCATGATTTTAGGCTTAAACACTCCCTTTTAGTAGTGAATTTATTTTTTTTATACAATATGAATCATAAAACTACTCCGATTAGGAAGAAATACAAGACGTTTTTTGGTATTATTCAGACAGTTCCATTAACTCCTTCTCTGAAAAAGGCAAGAACATCTTGGTATGTTTCATCATTCGAATCTGGCAAATGATGATCAGCGGTGCTGCTGACCAGAACAGTTGGTTCGAAATATACACCTGAAAGCTCATCTACTCCAAAAATAAATACATCATTATTTCCACCAAAAATTAAAGCATCCGTATTTAGAGGAGACGCCTCATTAATCGTATCATTTAGGCCGGAATGTGTCGTTGGCAAATACCCATTGAAAAGAAAAGCTTTCTCGAAGGTTATGTTGGAGTTGGCGATGTAAACTGTTGCCATCGGACATCCTTGTGAATACCCTAAAATACCATAGAATGGACCATGTTCAACTACTACTTCATCCAGATACGCAATCGAAAAATCTGCCCAATTTCTATCCTTTGTAGGCTCGCCCTTACCTCCTGGTGGGTCTGCATACCAGCATTGGTTACACATACTATCGTTTTCAGGAGCATCAGCAAAGAAAAACTCAAATTCAGGAAGGTCTGATATTAAATCCTGCATCCCAAGTTGCCCCCGAAGTCCCTCAGGAGTATCTCCTCCACCATGTAGAGCCAATATTTTCAGTCTTTCAGAGGTACTTTCCTCTTCTTCAAACTCCTCTTCCAATCCAGTACACCCTGCTAGAGAAACAAGGAACATAAACAGTAACAGGTAAAGGACAGGTATCTTCATATGTGTTCGTGTAGATTTATAGCGATAAACCATTACATGACATTGTCTCAATGATAAGGGAAAATATGCCATATTAATGCTCAAAAATTAGTATTTAAAATTGATTTAATTAGAATTTTCTTTCTCCTCTTTTGATATAGCCTTGCTGAGCAAAATATTGATCTAATTTATCACCAAAATCACGATGAGTACGTAACCAATCATAGAACATGAAGCCGATGACTGGTATCGCCAAAACTCCTGTAAAAGATAAAATACATGCAAATATGAATGGACCCCATCTTACTGTGTCTAAACTCATGGAGAATAAATCATCTTTACTGTAGTATTTATTTTCATCGTCGCTCATAAACCGTATTACAGAACGATAGAAAACCGACGAGTCCATTTTGATTTCAAATGGTGAAATAGGAGTTATCGATTTGCCGGGAAAATTCATCATCAAATTATTAGATATTTGATTGATATCATCCTTATTATTCGTGCCTTGCATAAGATGGCCAAAACCTCTTACTTCATTACCTTTTCAATAATAGACTATTAATTAAGAAATATTTGGCTGCAAAACCCTAAGCCCGAGGCCTTCTTATGTAATATTGAAACAAATAATACCGAAAATCGTAATGAGCGATAAAGAGTACAATAGTTGAGTTCAGTATAACTTAACAGCATCCATCACAAGAACAACTAGAACCACAAGGGGCACAATCACAGCATTCACAAGGCATGTACTTGGCATAGCAGATTATTATTTATAGGTATCTAAATTAATAATTTACAAATTACAAGATTAGTATAATCAAATTACTTCTGATGCTAAAATTTTGAACATTATTACTTCTATTGTGATGGTTATTTCTTCATCATCACTACTTTGCCCTGGGAAAATACTATCATCAGTATTCACTTCCACATCAATTTCTAACTCTCCCTGTCCCCAACCAGATTGTTGCCATGGTAACAGAGCCTGGAATTCATTAACTGAGTTAGAACTTCTAGAAAGCCCGTCATAATCCGGGTATACTCTAAGGTACATGAAAAACGGTTCACAATCATTTGTTTGCCCAGAAAGAGTATTATTTTCATCACTCCATTGAGCCGTTAATCCTCCTTCTCGAACATCTGCAAGTACGGAATCACACTCATTTGTAGGATCAGTATTTGCAATTAGACCATCATTTCCCGTATCGTCGACTGTGATATTTATCTCTCCTATTAGATAACCTTCAGGGACATTAATATCATCAATGTAGAAAGTAAATGTCTGCATTTCTCCATCTTGTAAAACCCTTGACTCCTGAAGATTTTCATTTTGCTCATTGAATGTTAAGTACCACTCATCCTCAGTAGTGGCATCTTCAATTAGCTCCCAATGATTATACACCAAATCATACGAATTATAGCTAAAAACAACTAGGAAACTAATAACGACTACAATATATATTTTCACTGCTTCATTGTAAGCAGTCATATTCAAGAAAATAGCATTAATGCTCCCATCAAATTTTTCAGATGATTTACTTTGACTCATTTTTTTCCCCCTCATGAATTAATTCCCATTAATGAAATAAGTAAAGATATCATCAATGCCAAAGTGACTGACACTCCAACTGAGATATTGTATGCTTTATACTCACTTCTTGAAATAGAAAAATCAACTACCTCTTCAGAATCCAAAAGAGTATTGGCCACACTACTCGATTGTCGAATCATTCCACTGGTGATTCTTTCTTCCCAACCTATGAAAACTACTACTGCGGCTGCGAATAGAGCCGAGGTAATCATTTGTGGAATCGGAAGAACTGTCTGAATTAACTCAATAATACTGGATGTTACGATTAATAGCATCAATAAAACTAGTACTCGAGTAAACCAAACATTTTCTCCTCCTGTTTCTATTAAATTAAAATTTAGAATCAAATACATGAAAATCAATGGTACAAGTAAAAATCTGATTATCTGAGAAGTAAAAATGAAATATGTATCGTATACTTTGTTGAAAGATTCACACTGTGTTTCTACGCAGGAATCAACTATTCCCATCTGAGTGTAATCAAATATGAACCACAAAATTCCTAAGACAAATAAACTAAAAGTGAAAATTGAGACACCAGAAATACCTTTTTTTCTGCATCTCCATACTTCTCCAATGAATATTGAAATTATTGAAACTGCAACACAAGCCGGTAAGACACTTCCAATTACCAAGTTGATTGCATTAGGATCACCATATTCACTACCTCGAACAGCGAATCTTGCAAAAAAATGATTGTCCTGAGTGGTGATTATACCTAGCCAGTAAGTCAGCCAATCTCCAAAGGCTGCAAATACCAGCAAAGCAGCAACCGCTGAAATAGTCCTATCTTCTTTCTTATCATCTATTATTTCACTATGTAGGTATCTCAAATAAACTCCTAACCATATAAGGAATGGAAATAATAAGAAAAGGCTACTTACAGAATCATATTCAAAATTTGTAACAATCCCTACTGGAATGAATATAAGGGTAATTAAGATAGTTAATACACACCCTAAAGTTACTATTTTTGAATTCTGAATCAATGGGTAAGGATAAGTCAAAGAAAGTACTATCAATAAACCACTAAAAATTATCCAAGTCGATTTGGCTCCAAACCTTAAAAATGACGTGCCATATTGGCCAGTAGCCATTAAGTCATTGTTCATTTGGTAATCAATGATGGTACTGAATAAGTAGTTTATACCTAATATTAACAATATCCACCCCAATATTAGTGCCGCAAATCTCTCATTATCATTAGATTTTTCTGAACGAAATACTAGAATAATTGTCATCAGCCCAAGAATCAGGTGAATCATGGTTGCAATTGGCAATAACTCAACTTCTGCCATCGGTCATCCTCTGTCCTGACGTATGCGATTTAACCAAAAAACTTACCCCGAATTTTAAAATTGTAGAAATAGATGTCATGTAGTATAAAATAATAAAGTGTAAAGTTGTGCCATCAATATGAAGCCCATAGGGGAAATAGAAGAAAATTTAGCGAATAAAACTGAACCAATACTAGGATTCAGACCGTCTTCAAAGATTAAGAGAGGGCCACTTGGAATTCTTATTAGTATAATTTGTATAGTGATTGTATTTAGAGAATTGAACAACTCTGGCGTTATATAGGGTTTCAGAGTGGTTGTTAGAAGGAATGTTTGAAACTGATGTTTAATATCGAAATGTATGAAAGATCTCAGTACTCATCTTCTTCTTCTTGTAGTAGCTGCAGTATGGGGTTCAACATGGGCCGTTGGGCGATTTCTTAGTTACGGCCTGGATGAAGGAAATAGGGCTAGCATGGAACCTGCTACTTCTGCATGGTTGCGATACGCTTTCGCAGTTGTCGCATTTGTTATTTGGTGCTGGATTTACAGAAATACTAACTCTCGAAGAATTCTCCCTCAAGGAAGAAAAGCATGGAAATATACGTTTTGGATGGCTACACTGGGCACAATGGGTTACCAACTTCTTTTCATGAATGGAATGAAATGGACTGCAGCCGGTGATGCTTCTCTCATTATTCCAATGAATCCTGTGTTTACCGTTCTTCTTGCTATTCCATTACTCGGACAGAAACTGAGTTTGAGGATGATATACGGCTTAATTATGGGTCTGATTGGTGTAGCAACAGTAGTTGGCTGGAGTCCGAATACAGATATACCATTCAATCATCGATTAATTGGTGCTGTGCTAATTGCATTTGCCGCCTTGACATGGGCTGCAACTAGTAATCTGACTAAGATGGCTTTACTTGATGGAACAATTGGTAACTCATTCGAGATAGTAGTATGGTATTCCATAGTTGGTTGGGTATTGCTCACTCCATGGATGTTGGTTGAAGTATGGAATTCTGGTATCCCTAGTCCCAATATTACTGAGTTGGTTTCAGTGGCTTATCTTGGGCTAATTTCTACAGTTCTTACCTATGCATGGTTCGCTAGAGGAATAGATAAGATTGGAGCTACTGCTGCTTCATCTTATGTATTTTTAGTTCCTGTTTTTGGAGTCCTAAGTGGGTGGCTGTTACTTGATGAAAGCATTGGATTCTCGATGTTGGTTGGATTCTGTATGATTGTTCTTGGAGTTAGAGAAGTTCAGCGAGAAAGTGATAGACTAAGTGCTGTTTAAAATTATGAACAATATTCATAATATTCCAATTGAACCGGAGTTTGAGAGATAGTATGGTGACCGTGATGGACGTAGAGAAGGCGCAACGTGCTTGGGGAGAAGGTATTGTTTCGATTGCAACGGCACACAATACTGGTATGGACTATATTGAAAGAGCAAGAAAACATATCAAATCCTTGTATGCATATGATATCAGTCCAGTTTTATTCAAGCCAACACTTGCAGTTGATATTCAGTTTCGCTCAACTTTCGAAGGTGCATTGTCATATTTCGTTGCGGGTAATGATGAATACCCAGAAGACAAAGGTTTTGCTATTAAAGGTTGGACAAATGTACGATTTGAGAATGAAGGCATTATTCTCAATGCAACAAGCGCTACAGTCATGGGTAATTATTTCTTTATGTCACCAGAAGGTGATGAAGTAAAAGTTGAATTTTCTTTTGGATATATAGTTGATTCCGATGGCTCTTTACGTATCAATTTACATCACTCATCTATGCCTGCAAGTTTTGAATAAAATATCGATATCAGAGGGATAGGGCCATTATGATTGAAAAAGAGATAGTCAATGACTACTACAGGCTACCTAAGATAGTTTTGATTCTAGCAAAAACACTTCACCGAATACATCCATATCTTGCTTCTAGACTACTTCTTTTTTTCTTTACTCGACCAATATATTTCAAAACTCCAGAAAGAGAGTTAGAGTTCTTAAAGCAAAGTGAATTTTCAAGAATGAAGATACCGGATATTAATAAAAATATACAAATCTATAATTTAAAAAATCAAGGAGAAAAAATTCTTTTGATTCATGGTTGGAATGGGAGAGGGAGTCAATTTCATCATATCGCAAAAGAATGTCACAATGCAGGCTTTGATGTTACTGTTTTCGATCTTCCTGGGCATGGAAAATCTTCTTCAAAACGATGCAATGTCTCTGAAGTAGTTTCATGTATTAACCATCTAAACCATGAAATCGGTCCTTTTAGCCATCTAATATCCCACTCAGTAGGAGCTATTGCAGCACTGAATTCAGTCAAGATTAGCAGAGATTTCAAAAGTATAGTAATAATCAGTCTACCATCGCTAAAAATTAGGCCTATGTTCACTAATTTCGTAAATATGTTTGATTTACCAGGAAAAAAATATGCTGATATGATGGTTAAATACTATGAAAAAAAGTATAGAATGAAATTATCTTCTCTCGATCCAATCGAATTTGCAAAAAAACTATCAGTTAAATCATTGATAGTTCATTGTAGAGATGATAGAGATGCAGATGTACACTTATCTGAGGAATTACATAAAGAAATACCTAATAGCAAAATTTTCTTGACCGAAAATCTCGGCCATAGGAGAATCTTGAGAGACGAACAAGTATCTCAAAGTATAGTTAATTTTTTAAAATAATAATTTGGTAAAAAAATTTAGAGAATAAATTTTTTGAAAAAGTAGAAGATTTCTTTTCAAAGCCAAAGTAAATCCTACAACAACACTTGAAACATAATGCCTTCAGGGCGAGGTATGGTTTTTACTTCTTCTCGCAGAGTTGATTTTCCAATGGTCGATTTGGCTGGTATAGCATATTATCCTAGATTTTGGGATCTAGCTCATCGTTTCTATGAAGAATCATGGGAATATACATGTGATATGCATTATAACGTAATATTAAATGAACATAGAATAGGCTTTCCATTAATCCATAGCGAAGCAACATTTAGTAATCCCTTAAAATATGGCGATACAGCTAATTGCAAATTATCAATAAAAGAAATTGGAAACACTTCCATAAAATGGTATTATGAAATTTATAATCAAAACAACGTTTTGTGTTGGTCTGCAACACAAATAACAGTCTGTACAGACATGGATTCTATTACCAACAAACTTCTCATTCCAGATTGGATGAGAGAAAAATTAGGAAAAATTGTTGAAAAATAATTCATTCCTTTGGCCATTTTTTTGATAGTGCTTTACGTAATGAATCATCTAGTATTGCATCCCACCAGTTTGCATTCCTCCAAATTGCATATCTTCCTCTAATTCCCCTCATATCAGCGCCATCTAGTTTAGCACCTTGTAAATTTGATAATCCTAGTTTTGCTTTCAAAAGCCGAGCTCCTCTGAGATCTGCCCCATCCAAAGCTGCTTTCATTAAATTTGTACCTTGAAGGGAAGCATTTCTGAGGTCAGAACCAGATAGATTAGCCCCTTCCATATCTGAATTATCAAAAACAGCTCTTTTTAGATTGGCATTTGGTAATTCCACATTTCGCAAGTCCTTCCCAATATGAGAACTAAATGACCAATCTTCAGGCTCTTCTTCCATATTAGTACTAACCATTAGTTGTTATTACATAAAGTTAGGTTTTTTTTAAATTAATTTAATCAAAATCCGTGAAATTAAAATGAGTCCTACCCAAGGGCTCGCTATGAATGATGAGACTAGCCCCGGATATCCTTTGGTTTTACATTCAGGAGCAGATTCTTCAAAATTAGGAGGAGTTGCAATATGTGGATTTTCTACGGTAGGTTCTGTTGGCGTTATTGCTGCTTCACATCTTATTAGATCTTTAAATCTAGACCCAATGGGGACTGTCATGCATCCTAAATTTCCAGCTATAGCCTTAATTCATGATTCTGTTCCAAAACACCCTGTAAGGGTATATCAAGGAGATGGAATAGGAGTATTTACAGCAGAAATTCAATTTCCAAGTGAAAATGATGTTTATTTCGGTCAGACTGTATTAGAATGGTTTACCAAAGGAGGATTCAGTAAACTAATCGTGATTGATGGAGTAGTAAGTAATGATCTAGGAATTAAAGAAGAAAGCGATCTATGGAGTGTATCATCAACAAGTGAAGGTAGAAACAGACTCGATGATGCTAATATTCAAAGAATCCAACAAGGCGTTGTATCAGGTATTGCTGGTTATTTAATAGCAGAAGGTGAAAGACAAAACCTCGATATTACAGCACTTTTATCGGAATGTAATCCAGTATATCCCGACGCAAGAGCAGCATTAATTGCTATTGAAGGACTCAGTGAATTACTAGATATGGAAATCCCAGTTAATGATTTATTAGAAGATGCAAGAAAAATAGAAGATAAAGTTCGTGAAGCATTTGAAAGAGCACAATCTATAGCACTTCCTGCGCCCGAGGATGATGATGAACTTCCGATGTACTGATTAGTAGAATGGATTTGTACCTGCAGCATGATCGGTAACATCGATGACTTCAGTTATTCCTGGAACTTTCTCTTTTATCATGACTTCAACGCCCTGTTTTAATGTTACATCTGCCATACCGCAACCTTGACAACCTCCTCCGAAGGAAATTATTGCCTTATTATCATCAACACCTACCAGATCTACATGACCTCCGTGTGATGCTACAGCTGGATTAACTTCATCGGCAATTATTTCAGCCACCGCTTGAGATAACTCATCCATCCATAACGGATTAGGATTATCAAAACTAAAACCACCACCCATTAGAGTTTCTTTGTAATCTATAGTTGTACCTTCAAGATATATTTTACTTTTTAAATCAACCAGAACAGCCATCCCATCAATTTCTAGGGCAATATCATCTTCCTTTCCTTCATTTTTGTTTACCAATTGTAAGTCATATTGAAATCCTTTAGGGCCTCTACCGATTATTTCTATTCTCAATAGAAGATCACTATCATCGGCATCTTCTGCAAATTTATCAAGCATTTCACGTGCCTTTGAACTAATCGACAGCATATCTCTCAACGCATCGTAAGAGGTCGTCTTTATTCAATCTGTCCGATATGGGTAACCCTCATCACCTCTTGCTTTACGCATATGACATGGTATCCGACAAGTATGGTCGTCAATTACGAGACCTACGTATTTCAGTTACTGATAGGTGTAATTTTAGATGCAGATATTGCATGCCAAGAGAAAAATTTGGTTCTGATCATGCTTTCATGCCTAAGAGAGCCTTTCTTTCTTTCGATGAAATAGAAAAAGTTGTAAAATCGTGTAAGAAATTGGGACTCCAGAAAGTTAGAATTACAGGAGGTGAACCATTATTACGTCCAAACCTTCCAGATTTAGTAAAAAAACTTTCAAAATTAGATTTAGATATCGCTTTAACAACGAATGCTTCTTTATTGCGAAAACATGCAAAAGAACTTTCAGAAGCAGGACTTAACAGAGTTACAGTAAGTTTAGATGCACTGGATCAAGACATACATTCCAAAATGACTGATAGCAATACTTCAGTAGATACAATATTGGATGGTATTGATGCAGCAATAGAATTCGGACTAACCCCAATTAAGGTAAATTGTGTAGTTCAAAAAGGAGTTAATGAATCAGAAGTAAAAAAGTTAGTAGACCATTTTCGTAATACAGAAGTTATTGTTCGTTTCATAGAGTATATGGATGTTGGTAGAACAAATGGATGGATGTTAGGACAAGTGATCCCTTCATCAGATATAATCAACTACTTACAGAAGTATTTCGATCTAAATCCGTTAGATTCAGAATCTTCCAGTGATGTTGCTAATCGATGGGCTCATTCAGATGGTTCTGGAGAGATAGGAGTTATTTCATCAGTTTCATCTCCTTTTTGTGGTGATTGCGTTCGGGCACGTTTATCTGCAAATGGTTATTTACATACTTGCTTATTTGCTTCGGGAGGGCATGATTTACGTGCTATAATACATAATAGCGAAGATATCCAAACCCTTACAGATGCTATAAGAGCTATCTGGACAAGAAGAGATGATAGATATAGCGAATTGCGTTCCAGTGATAATTCAGCATTACCAAGAATCGAGATGTCTTACATTGGTGGCTAAGTGTCTAAAGCCAATTTAACTATTAAATCCCAAGGAGCATCAGTTCTGATTGATGGTTTTCTGCCATAATTTGTCAAACTAGCACAATATCCAGAATTAAGAATTCTCTCAACTAATCTTTTAGGACTTGGCGGAGATCCTATTTTCAACCAACTCGATAGAGAATCAACCAGAATATGATGTGGAGTTTCAATTGCATTTGCTTCATTGGATAAATTCTTGACACTTTTAACAATTCTCTTTTTTTCATATTCAAAATCCTTTTTTGTCCATGACAATATATCATCTTTTATTGGATTAGGAGCACACATTTCCAATACTTTTTCTTCTGTCATAAATTTTAAGACTTCTTTCTTACCCATATTTTTTATCCACATAGGTCCAGAAACTCTCTCATCTCTCCTATTTATCGGATAATCAAATGATAAAAAACAATGCATTGGCAATATATCTAAATTAGTTTTTGGATGAAGGCCAGATTTTATTGATGCTAAAACTTCTTTACGTGTTGGAGAAAACACTCTCCATCCTAATGATTCTTCAATTTTATTAGCACCTGTGATACTTCTAATCACTCTTACTGAAACCCTCAGATGATGAGAATCCCAAATTGATATTAATGGCTCTATTTTTCTTTCATGCTTCGATGCCGCCCTCCCTACGGTAGCCAGAAGAACTCTCAATGCAGAATCATGAGCCAAACCATCATTTCTTACTCTTGCGCCATACCTTCTTAAAAGTGGATTTTTAGAAGATCCTGTTAATGCAGCAGTATCTGTGGCACTAACTTCCAAGATTCCTTTTCGTGCTATTGATTGAACTGCAGTATCAAGAAAAGGAATTGGAGACCCATAAGGATCTATATCTACCCAATGCCATCCCTGATTTAGAATGGCAGATCTCAAATCACCATTTATAGCTTTTAATTCTCCTTTGCAATGAACTGGAGGAAACTCCTTATGAGTCTTTAATGCTAAATCAAGAGCAAATTCATTCATATCAATTATTGTAGCTTGAATTCTTTCTGCGCTTTCTTGAGGTAATTCGTTTAACCACCTTCTTGCTCTTAAACCGGTAGCAGATAATCCATCAACAGCATATATTAAGTCATTTCCTAATAATTCGTTTTCAATTGCATACTGCATTAGTAACACACTTCTTGTTCTGCTTCTACTCATTGCAGGATTGTAGAAAACAGGATTTTCACCCTTTATCGCCGGTCCTATCCTATCTTCATCTGGGTTAGAAAATAATCTCATCAGAGTTTTACCTTCTCTATGCATAACATCAGGCCATTCTTTCACAGACTCATCTGCCATATTATCACGTATAATTAATACCCATGTAAGTAGTATCTAGCTTCAGTAGTGCTCAAATATAACGCTACTATCAATATGAGTTACTTTTCTGCCACTATCATTTACTGAACCTACAATTTTTGTCCCGGGCAATCTTTCATCCAACCAATCTACAATCTTCTGAGCGTTGTTTGAAGAAACTGCAAGAACCATTCCCATGCCCATATTAAATGTTCTATGCATTTCTCGATTATTTATTATTCCAATTTCTGCAATCCAGTTGAATTCAGGATGTATGGGTAAAGGATCGGATATATTCCACCCCAATGTATCATGTAATCTAAGAAGATTAGACAAACCACCTCCAGTAATATGGGCCAAAGCTTTCAATTCAGAAACTCCACATGGACCTCTTTCTTCCCTACAGGATATTATTAAATCAATAATGGGATTAACATATATCCTTGTCGGGTTAAGAAGAACTTCTCCAAGCAAAATATCTTTTTCATGCTCAGGAAAACGTTCGATCACTCTACCTTCATGTTTTGGATTAAATGGCACGATATCATTCAAGGATAGTCCAGACCTTTCTAAAACAGCTCTTACTAACGTATATCCATTTGAATGAATGCCACTGCTTGGAAGCCCAATCAAGATATCTCCAGATTCTAAATTTTCACCAGTTATCGCCTCACCTTTTGGAAACCAACCCAATGCTGTACCTGACAAGTCTAACTCATTTACAATGCCGGGTAATGTGGCAGTTTCTCCACCTGCTAATGTTACTCTCGCTCTTTTACAAGCTTCAGAAAGAGAAGAGCCTAATTTTGCATGAATATCTGGATTAGTCTCTGGAACGGCTATATAGTCAACGAATGCTATTGGTTCAGCACCCACACATAGTAAATCATTTACATTCATTGCGACACAATCTATACCAACTCCTTCCCATCTTCCAATTTCATTAGCTAGTTGAAGTTTTGACCCCACTCCATCAGTAGCAAGTACCAACCGGGAATCTCCAAATTCTACTATTCCTCCAAAACCTCCTGGTAAATGAACAGGAGCGCCTTTTTGACCGCTTTTTCTAGTTGATTCACTCAATGCATCAATCAAACTAGAAACTGCTTTTCCTTCTGCATCGATATCAACTCCACTGGAAGAATAATCCATCGGCTCTTCTGATTTCATATTTAGCCGATATATTAGTACAATTTCATCTTCTCGGTTACTTGATGTCCATGTAACAAGTACAACACTAGGGATTAATAGAAAGAGTAATATTAATGATGAATTAGAAATCCAAATTAGTACTACTAAACTAAGTAATAATAATAAGTTTGAAATTTATTAATTTAAATATCTTACATCTACCAATTTCATTATAAAAATCCTTTTTTAAATATCATTATAGCATTATTTACAGTTATAATATATAAATTAAATAAACAATAGAGTCTATAAGTGTTGCACTTTCTCGCGAAGGCCCGGAGTGTGTGTATCACGATGAATAATAGAAAAATAATAGCAATAATGATGACTACCAGTATGCTTGCAGCAGCATTTGCAGGATGCCTTGGTGGAGATGATGATGATGAAGAATGGACGCTATCTGTAGCAAGTGATGTTGATAGTGTAATAGTATCTACAAGTTGGGACAGCATTTTAGGGTCTATAGCAACTAATAGCTTTGACACATGTGATGCAATAATCTCTTCTGTAACGATAACAGCCGAGCGTGATGAAGCAGTAGATTTCACTACAGCATACTACTCTAGTACTCAAGGAGTAATTGCAGGACCTGGTGTTGCTGCAATTAGTGATGTATCAGAACTAAACGTTGCTGGTACTACAATATTAGTACAAACAGGCACAACATCTGATTTGTATGCCGCTAGCGATCTTCCGTTAGCCACTGTAGTTGCTTTAGATGATTTCGACTCAGTATTTACTAGCTTAGCTCAAGGAACTGGACACTATGCTCTTGGAGATGCACCTGTTCTAGCTTTAGAATCAACTCTATTGACTACATTCTCTCCAGAAAATTTTGGAATAGTAGTTGCTGATGATTCAGATAATGAGTTAGAAGATGCATTAAATGTTGCAATCGCTGCAATAATCGCATCCGGAGAATATGATGCACATCTTGAAGCATGGTTCCCAGGAACCTCAGGGACATTGGAGGATACAACAACTGCTGCTACAGCAACCGCTTATCCTATGCCTACTGAAGGAAGTGCGCTAACAACTGTTCTAGAATCAGGAAACCTAAGATTCTGTTCTGATACTACTTATCCTCCATTCGAGAACTTAGATGCTGCTGGAAATGCGGTAGGATTCTCTATGGACATTGCTGATGCTTTGGCAGATGAGATTGCAGAACACTATGCTAACATCGCGGATACAACTGTTTTGGGATGCACAGACTCTCAATCTTCTGCCTACGATGCTAATGCTAACCTAGATGATGGTTCTTGTGGAGAAAGAACAAAAATTGGATTCTTATTAGATCAAACATCACCTGCTATTTCTGCATATGCTGATAATTTCATGGCAGCCGCTCAAATAGCAATAGATGATCTAAATGCAGATGGTGGATATTTCGAATTAGTTGCTGGTAACACAAACTGTGATGGAGATACAGCAGGAGCTTCAGCCGCTGTTCTAGCAGCACAAGGTGTTGTCGGAGTTGCAGGAGCCGCTTGCTCTGGGGCTACCTTTGGTGCAAATGCGGTTTTAGATCCTCTTGGAATACCAATGATTTCCTATGCTAGTACTAGCCCTCTTCTAAGCGATTCTGATGCTTATCCTAACTTCTGGAGAGTAGTACCAAGTGACGCTCTTCAAGGACCTGCAATGGCTCACATGGTCGTTGCAGTTGCTATGCAAGGAGGAGCGCCAGATGCATCCACAGCAATGGCTATGATGAACCCCGCTCTAGTATCCATGTCTAATGATTATGCATCTGGATTAATTGGTTCTTTCAATGCTTCATGGTCAGGTATGGGCGGTTCTGTATGCACCGAAGTTACTTATGATCCAGCAGATGCAACAACTGATTATGTTGCTATCGCTTCACAAGTAATAGCTGCAGGATGCGGATCTGTAGTTACAGCAACATATGCTGCAGACGGCGCTGCTTTCATGGAAGCTCTACGTGGCCTAGGATCTACAATCCCTGCTTTCGGTGGTGACGGAATAGCATCTGCAGATTGGATATCTGAGTTCTCAGCTCCAGCAGCTGCAAATGCAGTATTTGCAACAAAACCACGTGCAGGTTCTTCTGCTGGTACCTTCGCCGATGATTGTGCTGCTTCAGAAGCTTGTGCTGGTGGAATTTACACAGGTGAAACATATGATGCAATTACAATTATTGGTAAAGCATACAATATGGAACAAGGTGCAAACATGGCTCAACATATCAATATGGTCGGTACTGACTATTCAGGTGCTTCTGGTGTAATTGACTTCGATGCAGTCGGAGATATTCCCGGTGCAGGATATGATATATGTGTGCATGCAATCATTTCCTCAACTGACACATATCTCAATTGTCAATGGTATTGGACATCTGAAGGAGGAGTAGCAGATTCAGAATTCACTGGAACAACGGTAAAACTTGGTTTCTTATTAGATCTGACTTCTCCACATGTATCACCTTACGCACCTGGCTTCATAGCGGCTAACACAATTGCCCTTGAAGTCATGAATGCAGCAGGATGGAGTAATGGTTTACAATTCGAAGTAATACAAGCTGATACAGCATGTTCCGAATCTGGAGGAATTGCAGCAGCACAAACTCTAGCTGCAGCTGGTGTTGTAGGAGTAATTGGAGCGGCATGTTCTGGTGCTTCAATGGGTGCTAACAGCGTTTTGAGTCCTCTTGGAATTGCAATGATATCATATGCAAGTACAAGCCCCGCATTGAGTGATGATGAAGTATATCCACACTTCTGGAGAACAACTCCAAGTGATGCTCTTCAAGGACAAGCATTGGCTTCTGCAGTTACTTCAGGATCATCTCCTGCAGTTCTATACATGTCTAATGATTATGCAACAGGACTTGCTAATGCTTTCAATAACTCTTGGGCAGGACATAACGAAACTCTTTGTTCAACTGGAATGATTTCTTATGACCCAAGTTCATTTGATGGTTCTGCAATAGCACAACAAGTTGTCGATGCAGGATGTGATTCTGTAATATTAGCATCATATGCTGCGGACGGAGCTCAATTAATTACAGATCTTGTGTCTGCAGGATTTAATGGTGCTTATTATGGTGGAGATGGAACAGCTGACACCGCATTCAATGGTCCAGAGAATATGATTGCTACTAGGCCAGCATCTGCATCTGGTACATTATCAGAAAGAGCTCTCGCTTTCAACGCTCTTTGTGATGCAGTCGCTGAATGTGCTGGTGGAGTTTACACAGCTGAAATGTTTGATGCAATGATAGTATTAGGTTACTCTATCTTCGCTCAAGCAGGATCTCCTTCTGTGCCTCTAACGAGCATGATCCAAGTAGTTGGACAAGGTTTCGTTGGTGCTACTGGTGACATCACCTTCATGTCTAATGGAGATGTACCTGGAAACGGTTACTGTGTTGGAACATTCGATAGTACTGGCACATTTGACTGTGGACAGTTCTGGAGTGCAACAGGCGGTTTAGTAGCTGCTACTGTAGAATAAATATTTGAAATTAAATAAAGTATTTCAGGGTTTTACGTAAAGCATCACGGTGGAGGAAATCTCCGCCGTGATGCCTATTCAATTTATTTGGTGACTTAGTAATGGATGGAAGAATCTTCCTCTTCCTCTGTTTTACGATTTTTTTATTTCTTAGGATGAAAGGCATTTGGTCAGAGATACCAAGACTATATACTAGATTATTTATATTTTCAGTAGTCTTTTTAGATGCTTATTTCGGACTACTTTACAACGAAGGTTTACTGAATATATTCAATTCATTAATAGATAATCGCTTACCCAATGAAAAAGGATTTATCTGGCTTGTGCAAATTTTACAAGCAATATCTGCTGGTTTTGGTTATGTAAAAATAGCATTCGATGATTTACCAAAAAATTTATTCAGGACTCTTTGTATCTCTGTAAGCCCAATATTTCTGATGTTTATCGCTTGGATTTGTTTTGATACTTTAATGACTGGTAGAAATTCTACATCTGTGGTATACATGGATTTAGTTCAAATCTCAACATCTACTTTGAAGTGGGCCGCAACCTATCTTTCAATTGCTGTAGCTTTAACTTTAACATACAGAGTTCAAAGATATGGGAATTTTGCACAAAGTGAATATTTCATGCTAGGAATGTATATTGCTATGGCAATTATTTGGACCGATTATTTCTTACCATTGACAATTTCTCCTCCTGATGGAGTGTTAGTTTGGTCTGTATTTGCATATACGCTAATAGCAGCCTTTTTTGTTACTGGATTGATTGGTTTAATGATAGATAGATTGGTCTACAAAGATTTTCGTAAGAAAAAGGCATCTCCACAAGTTATGATGATAGCATCCCTCGGTGTAGCTTTAATTCTTAGAGCCATAGTATGGTTGAGATATAGTTCTGCAAATAGGTTATTTGAACCAGATCTTGATTGGAGAATGACTCAAGAAAGCCCAATAGCCCAATTATGGAAAATACCGACATATAAATTAAAAATAAATTTTGGAAAAAACGAATTAGGAGAGGGTCAGTATTACACATCAGAACATTGTGAAATAAATGACGGTGTTGCTAGCCAAATACAATTAGATTATATCCCGTCCTATGAGATATATAAATTACAAGATGACTGCATAAATCAACTGGAAACAGGATTTTCATTTTACCATGCACCAACTCCACTTGTAATATTTGGCTCGGTTTTTCTACTACTTTTATTATTGAAGAAAACAAGACTAGGAAGGAGAATGAGAGCAGTTGCTGACAACCCAGAATTGGCTGCAAGTAGTGGCATAAACGTAGAGCGAATTCATGGATATAGCGCTTTCCTTTCTGCAGGTCTGTGTGGAGTTGGAGGTGCGGCATTTGCAATGACAGTTCGTTTTTCACCAATAACTGCATTTACACTTTTATTACCATCTTTTGCTGTAATTGTTTTAGGTACAATTGGCTCAATTCCGGGTGCCATTGTTTCATCATTAGTTATTGGCTTCATGAGAGCCTCTTCTCTTCCTCTTCTTACGGGTCTAGGCGGAAACTTAGGTCGTTCAGGTTACTCTGCTATGGATGGAGTTATCCCTTACGTTTTTATAATCGCAATATTGTTAATAATGCCGGAAGGATTAGGTAGTGCATATGAGAAATGGAATATAAATAGATTAAGGAAAAGAGCAGAAGAGAATAAAACACCTTCAAGGAAAATAGGAATTATCTTATCTGTATTTTTTGGATGGTTGGGACTTCATAATCTACAACAAAAGAAAACATCTCGTTTTTCAACTATGGCATCTTTGACTGGTTTTGCATATTTAATTAGTAAAGTTACAAATTTTATAGATACACATTCATTTTCTAAAAATTCCTCGCCAATAAGAAACGAAGAGGGATTTTCATATAGTTCTAATTTTGAAATGAGAACTGGCAGAGAAGATTGGACTTTTTTACCTTCAGATTCTCAACTTTCAATAGATCAACTTTCGAGCCCTCCTTCAGAAATAGCTCCCTATTTGCATGAGGAATGGCGTCAAAATACCTTTCAAGACATGAATAATTCTTGGGCCGATTTGATGAATCATGAGTTATTATTTTTAGATATCATAACCTCTTTTGGAGACCTAATTTGGCCATTAATACCAATATTAATTTGGATTTTTGCTTTATTTGAAGGCTATTATCTCTATAAAAATAATAACGATGATCCACTAACACATATCAAAAATTACATAGAATACTACACTCATACTTTAATTGATAAACTTAGAAAAAATAATTCAAATTTAAAAATAAAATCAGAAAATATAAAAAAATTTTATAATAGTTTACCAACCTTTAATCCAAAAATAGATAAAAATTTATTTTTCTTACTTATACCATTTATTTTTGTTAATTCATTCACATTTAAATTTGTATTGTTATCTTCTGTATTGTGGTTTTCTGTTTTATCATTTAATAGAGACGATGAACTTAATATTATAGAAAATATCCAGAAAAAATCATTATATGGTAGAGAAGGTCCATTTTTGTCTAATATTATTTTTGGTATGTTGATGATTCTATTCATATTGATTGTCCTGTGGTTCCCAGTAGCTGATTTTGCAACAAATGCAAAATTAATTAGAGTTTTTAATATTTCCAATGTACTGTTATCTGTTTCAATCTTCGTACTTATGGGGTTCTGTCTCAATTTACATACCGGGATTACGGGTATGGTTAATTTTGGTATCATTTTCTTTGTTGCAATAGGGGCTATAGCCGTTGGAATTTTAGCAGGTCCTGAAAAATATAATGGATATGATTGGCCAATATTTTGGGCTCTATTTTTGGGAATAGTAGCAGCGGCAGTTTTAGGATGGATGTTAGCATATCCAACCGCAAGACTGAGGACAGATTACTTTGCTATAGTTACAATTTCTCTGGGGGAAATCCTCAGAACTCTCCTAGTTTCAGAACCGCTAATTCAATCTTATAACACTCAAGCATCATGGTCAAGTCCTACACCTGGGGTTTCACAGTATCCTTTCCCATTAGAGAAGTGGTGGTTTTGTGGAGATTCTATTCCTCTAGACTTCATAACTAGCGAACCGTTAGAAACCTTCGGACCAAGGGATTGTGAAACAGCAATAGGAGCCACTACTATAGATCAAGTACCTCAAAATATTGACAGCATGTCTACATATTTTATGGATATGTTAGACTTAGGAGCGCCAGCGCCTTATGTTATGCTACTTTCCTTCTTAGCATTTGTATCTGTAATCGTTGTATGGGGACTTCTAAATACACTTCTTAATTCACCATGGGGAAGAATATTGCGATCAATTAGGGAAGATGAAGAAGTAGCTCAACACCACGGTCATGATGTATTGACTTACAAGGCATCCAGTCTTGCCCTAGGTGCAGCAATAGCTGCGCTTGCAGGAGCATTTTGGGCTTGGCAATTACGCGGTTTCCAACCTACCTTTATGAGCCCTGCCACTACTACATTCTTGGTATGGGCTGCATTCATTATCGGCGGTTCTGGTAATAACAAGGGAATAATAGTGGGCTCATTCATAATAATTCTTTCACAATATATTTTTAGAATTTTAGATGCAGGCCAGGCCTCTCCAGATTTACCATTACATGATACAGCTTTATTTATTGACGGGATCTTTAAGTGGTTGGTGATAGATTATTTTGAAGTGATTTTATTTTCCTTTGTATTGATGATTATTGGTTTCATAATGAAGAAAGACAATATTTCTGAAATTGGTTTTTGGGGGATTATATTATTCTATATTTATGGTACTCTAAATAGTCAGCACTCTATTGAAGAATCATTCAATGATTTTGATTCGGATGGTACCTTTGAAATCATTGCGGAAATGGCATATGTAAATGTTTTATTAGTTGGACTAGTATTATTACTTTCATTGAAATATAATCCAAAAGGTATATTGCCAGAAGTTCCCAATAGACCTTTGAGGCCAGAAAAGAGGAGTGATTCATCATGAATGAAGAAACTATTCTAAGGGTAAACAAATTGAAGAAAGAATTCGGTGGTTTAGTAGCTGTAAAAGATGTTTCATTTGAAATTAAATCAGGAGAGTTTGTAGGTCTTATCGGACCAAATGGTTGTGGTAAATCCACAACTTTCAATTGTATTAGTGGATTATTAAATCAAACATCGGGGACAATTGAGGCATTTGGAATTGATATTTCTCAGATGAGGCCGGATCAAATTCAAAAACTTGGTTTCACCCGTACATTTCAACATACAAGATTATGGCGTCAAATGACAGTAATAGAAAATCTGATGGTGCCACCACGTCGTCAATACTCTCCAAATGCCCTAAAATCACTATTTATGCCGCGTTCGCGCCCTAATGAAAAAGCCCGACTTTCTAATGCATATGATGCATTAGATCAACTCGAAGTTCCTCACATGGCTCATAACTTAGCAAGCGAGTTATCGGGAGGTCAGAGCAAACTAGTTGATATCGGCCGTTCTTTAATGGGCGAACCACAATTACTTTTACTTGATGAACCAGTAGCAGGGGTTGCTGGACCTCTTGCAATGAAAATATTCAATAATTTACGTCGTATTGTTGATGAAACTGGTATTTCTGTACTTATTATAGAACATAATATGGATTTTATCCTGCGCCAAGGAGTAGATCGTATTATAGTTATGAATGAAGGAGAAGTTTTGATGGTCGGTACTCCAGATGAGGTTAAGAACAATAGAGAAGTAATCGAAGCTTATCTAGGAGAATGAGGAATTATTATGTCAAAAATACTTGAAGTAACTGGATTAGAAGGAGGATATGGCACTGTCCAGATTTTGCATGGTATTGATTTACATGTTGATGAAGGCGAATTCGTTACTATAATAGGGCCAAATGGTTGCGGCAAATCAACCTTTATCAAAGTAATTTTCGGTATTGCTACACACTACAGTGGGGATGTATTGTATAACAATGAGTCAATTGCCAATTGGCGAACGGATCAGTTAGTGAATAACGGAATTGCCTACGTTCCACAAGTTGACAATGTATTCCCTTCATTATCTATTTTCGAAAATTTACAGATGGGAGGTAACAATTTACCAACTAAGGTACTAAATGATAGAATAGAGGAAGCATTGACTATGTTTCCAGATTTAAAAACAAGAATACATGATCTTGCTGCTTCATTATCGGGAGGTGAAAGACAAATGCTAGCAATCTCAAGAGCATTGATTTCAAAACCAAAATTTCTTCTTTTAGATGAACCAACAGCTGCATTATCTCCATTGTATCAGTCTCAAATTATTGAGAAAATAGATAAATTAAGAGATACAGGAATTACCATATTGATAGTTGAACAAAATGCTCGACTCTCTCTTGCTCGTTCTGATAGGGGATATATTTTTGCGAACGGTGAAGTAGTGCATACAGGTAAAGCAATAGATATTCTCAATGATCCCGAAATAGGTGAATACTTTTTAGGGAATAAATCAGACTAAACTATTCAGTCAATGATTTATACAAGAATGGAAAAGATATGTCCATTCTGTAGTCAATTGAAGAATGATTATCATCAAACTCTTCATGGATATGTTCTATTCCTAATGCATTCAGTTTGTCAGATAATTGTCTTGCTCCAAAATGAAGATTATATTGGTCTTTAAATCCACAATCAATGTATATGCCCTTTAAACTCTTGAGATTTTCTTGAACATCAACACGATCAATCATAACAACAGGATCATTTTTCAACCATTCTGCCCATCTAACTTGATCTACAACACATGTTCTTAGGTCAACAGGCAATCTGATTCCCATAGGTGCGTTTGGATCAGGATCATAGAATGCACCCATTGCTACCATCATCAAAACGTGAAAATCATCATGACTAATTTTCTTTGAAGATTTAACATGATCGAGAAAATTCTGTATCCCTCCATGTTTTTCTAATTGCATTACCGATTTAGGAAAATCGCCCATAAATAAAGACTCAAAACCCATATCCCCCGAGTGACATGCTAATGCGCCCCAATAATCAGAATACAACATACCGTGTACTATCGCTCCATATCCTCCGCTAGATTTACCAAATACTCCTCGGTTTTCTCTTCCCCTTTTCACAGGAAATTTTTCTTCAATAATTGGAATCATTTCTTTAGTTAAAAAATCAGCCCAATTACCAATAGCTAAACTATTGATGTATTGATTTCCTCCTAGAGTTGTGAAACAATCAGGAAGAGCAATGATGACCTCTCCCATTTTTTCCTCATTTACCAATCTTTCAACTCTCTGAGGTACTGATTCTGCAAATGGTTTCCAATTAGTATGTGCAAATCCACTACCTGTATATCCAACCAAATCCACAAACAACGGATATTCTTTTCCATCTTTATCCCAATCTGGAGGTAGATATATTGCCACTTGTCTAGTACTTGGATCTCCTAGCATATTTCCTTCAATAGCCTTGGAATCTATAGTTAAAATCTTTATTTCTCCCTTGATTGTACCAAATGTATGACTGGGCATATTATTCTCTCCTCAATTCTAGTTTGACAAAACTTCCTTCACCAGGGACTCTACACATCATACTAGGTTTTACACCATCTGACATTATTCTAAGATGAATTTCAGCAGTTATGGTTACTGTAGCACTGAACAAATGCCCTCCTAATACATTCATATCATCATCAGACATGATGATATGAATGTGAGTGAAAGGCCCATCAGGACCGGGACAGAGATTACCTTGAGTTGATAATAATTCTACTGGGCCAGAATATGTTGTTTTTTGATAAACTCCATCAGAATCAAGATAAGCAACTTCTGCATTATGTACTCTCCCAATTCCACTCGTTATTACAGCACTCTCTATTCCTTTATCTGACAAACTTCGTATTGACTCATGAATTTCTTCTCCGGGATCTAATCTAACAAAAACATCTCTACCTGACACTATGTGTTCCATAATTCGGGATAAACTTCTTTCCTTTAAGGTCTCGATTATAAAATTCATTATCTCGGCTTAATCAGAATTTTTCTCCACTAGAAGTTTTTTTAATAATTTTTTACAGCAAGATATCGTTTATTTCTCCAGTGGAAATAAAGGGGTCACATTAGGCACCCAATTTGATTATGTACCTCCCCTCTGGTTCAGCAAAGCCCGGGGGACAATTGATGACTATTCATGTACAAGATTCTAGTGCAAGATGGAAAACTTTTCTCACAACTGCCAAAGAAGATGAGATATTGTTACTACTTACAAAACAGTCCCAAACTCCAGTTTTAAAAATAGATTTTCATGAGATACAATCCTTTGATTCTGAATTTGCTGATTGGATTCTAAAAGACCCTCGTGCAGTACTGGATAGTGGATCTAAGATGTTAAATGATCTCTGCCTTGAAAGAGGGGGTTCTGTTGTTCATTGCAAGATTCGAATAGGTGAATTACCAGGCGATGCTAGAATCCATTTACGAGAAATTGGTAGTGAATCAATTGGAAAATTCTGTAGTGTTGATGTTGTTGTAAATAAGGTCTCCGAAATCAAACCTAGGTTGTATATGTCCACATTTAAATGTGAAACATGTGGCTTTGAACAAGATGTCGAACAAAAAGATGAAAGAGAATTAAAAGAACCTTTGAGATGTCCTGAAATAAAAGGAGGTTGCGGCTCTTTCGCTCGAAAGGGGCAGACCACGTTTCAATTAATGATGCAAGCATCTAAGATGATTAATAATCAATTAATAGAGGTTTCAGAACTTCCTGAGAATGTTCCCAGTGGCTCACAACCAACACGAGGAATATTATTCCTAGAGAGAGATTTAGTTCTTACTTTAGTGCCCGGAGATAGAATTTCTGCCAATGTTATCCCACAAGTAAGACCAGAGTTCAAAAGAAATAAAAAAACACCAATGTTTGAAATTGTTTATGATTTAATTAGTGCAGAGCACGAATCTACTCCATTTACTGAAATTGATATTGATGATGAAGATACTGAAACAATAATAGAAATTTCAAAAAGACCCGATTTACTCACATTTATGTATAAATCAATTGCACCTTCAATATTTGCTGCTGACGAGAAACTAGAATTTGTCAAGCGAACTTTGGCATTACAATTGTTTGGCGGCGTATCTAGATTGAATGATGATGGAACTAGATCTCGTGGAGATATACATATTCTTTTGATGGGAGATCCAGGTGTAGCTAAATCTCAATTATTGAAATATATGTCACATATATCTCCTAGAGGAAAATACGCTTCTGGTGGAGGAGTATCGGCAGCAGGTCTTACTGCAGCAGCAGTAAAAGATGCATTCAATGATGGGCGTTTTGCTCTTGAGGCTGGAATCCTTCCGCTTTCTGATAGGGGTCTTGCTGCGATTGACGAATTTGATAAAATAACATCTTCAGATAGAGGATCGATGCATGAAGCCATGGAACAACAAAGTATACACATAGCAAAAGGAGGACTCACTGCTCGCCTCCCTACAAGATGCGCAGTTTTGGCAGCAGCAAATCCTAAAGATGGAAGGTTTTCAAATAGAAATAACAGATCTTCTGTGCTATATTCATTCCAAGAAACTGGGTTGCCTCCTCCATTAGCATCACGTTTTGATGTTATTTGGTTAATGAGAGATGAAATTGCTTTACAAAATGATGAAAGAATTGCTAAACACATTTTGGCGACACGTGCAAGAGGGACAACAGAATCTATGAGAGAGAAAGGCCTCATTATCGATAAACCAAGAGAAGATGGTATTACAAATATCGGTGTCGATGGTAATGAACATTTGACCACTTCATTTTTGAGAAAATATGTGGCTTATGCTAAATTAAATGTTTATCCACAATTAAATGAGGAAGCAAGATTATTATTGCTTGAATTTTATAGAGATGAAAGACAGGCATTTTACAGAGAAGATCAAAAAGAAGATTACAACGATGAAACTAGTAAAGTTCCAATAACAGCAAGAGCTCTAGAGGCATTAAGTAGACTAGCCGAAGCTCACGCCAGAATGCATTTGAGAGATATAGGGACTGAGAAAGATGCAAGAGTTGCAATTGCTGTTTTTAAACATTGGAGGTCAGAAGGAAATATTGAAGATGAATCTGAATTCCATAGTAGTAGGGCTGCCAAACGAATAAATCCTGATAAAGTAGTTCGGCAAATAATCACAAAATTGTGCGAAGAAAAAGGTGAGGCATTAATTGAAGAAATATACGATGCTTCGAAGAAGAAGGAAATAAAACCATTTGAAGTAGATCGTATAATTGGTAAATTAAGGCAAGGAGGATTATTATTTAGTCCAAGAGATGGCGCTTATTCGTTTGCTTGATATTATGACATAAATACTGAAATATGAAAGGTAAAGACCTCTCGAATAGGTATTAGTATGGAGCCGATAGGAGACATTTCAAATCCTGATAGTCTCAATCCTGACATATTAGGATTTATGTGTGGTTTGGAAATACACCAGCAATTAGATACTGGAAAACTACATTCAAGAATGCCAAGTAAATTATTTGATTATAAATTTGATGAAATTCCTTCAAATTGGAAAAAATCTACACGAAAACTTAGAGCGGCACGTGGAGAAGGAGGAGAAATTGATGTGGCAGCAAGATTTGAATACCGTAGAAACCGTTCCTTTGTTTATTTTCAATCTCCAAATGCAAGCCTAATTGAATTAGATGAAGCACCACCGGATATACATGATAATGATGCAGTCGATGTAGTATTGATAATTTCTGCAATGATGAATGCAAAACCAGTAACGGCATTACAGGCTATGCGCAAGACTGTCGTAGATGGATCTAATACAAGTGGTTTTCAGAGAACTACTTTAATTGCCAACCAAGGCGTTTTAGAGACCAAATCTGGAAATGTAGGGATAGATGTGATATGTCTAGAAGAAGACTCAGCTAGGAAACTTATTACTCAAAAAACGTCTAATGGCGATATAGTATTTTATAATTTAGATAGGTTGGGGATTCCATTAGTAGAGATAGCAACCGCGCCTGACATCGTTTCACCCGAGCATGCCAAAGAAAGTGCAATTAGTTTGGGAACTTTACTTCGAGATACTCGTAGAGTACGCAGGGGCTTAGGCTCAATAAGGCAGGATCTAAATGTGAGTATTTCTTGTGGTGATAGAGTGGAAATAAAAGGATGTCAAGATTTAGAATGGATTCCTAAAATCATACGTTTAGAAATGGCTCGTCAGTTACATATGTATAGGCTAGCAAATGAATTACGTAGTGAAGCAAATCTTCCAAAACTGTCTCCCAACAGATCCAATGATAAAATTCCAATCGAAAACAGAGTTGCATTACATGTTAAATCAAAAATCAAAAAAGAAATACATGATCTTACAGAATTATTTTTGAGTTGTGAGTCAAGTATGGTGCAAAATTCGATATCAAATCATGAAGTCGTTAAATGTATAACTTTACCAGGTTTTGCAGGTAAATTAGGTAATAAAAAAAATGATATCCATGGTTCTCAGTTACCTAGACTCGGAAGAGAATTAGCAAGTGCAGCAAAATTAGCCGGAGTTGCAGGAATATTCCATTCTGATGAATTACCTGCATATGGAATTACTGATTCAGATGTAAACTCTGTTGTCCAACATCTTTCTTTATCAGACGAAGATGCTTTTGTGCTATGCGTTGCTCCTGATTGGCAATCAGATTTAGCATTAGAATCGGTGTTAAACAGAGCAAGATTAGCATATCATAGGATTAAACCAGAAGTCAGAAATGTTGTAATTAGAAAAGGTCAACCAGAAGATGGAACAACAACCGCAATGCGACCACTACCGGGAGGTGCACGCATGTATCCAGAGACAGATGTACCAATTCTCAATATAAAAAAAGAAAGATGGCAGTGGATATTGAATAATTTACCACTTACTCAGAAAGAACGCTATGAAAGGATTTCAGAAATAGGAATTTCCAATAATCAAATAGATGCTGTGATAAGAGCGGAATTAGATGATGTCTTAATCCAAGGAATTGAAGGAAAAATTGATGATTTAATCCCTTCTCTTCCACCAAAAGCATGGGCTACAGCAATTTTAAAAAACCCTGAAACAATCCCTTTCCCAGTTTTGGCTTCTTCTATACACCTCAGAGAATCTAATTTATTGACACGAGAGGGAGTT
>MDSZ01018493.1_pt1 | contig 27160 bp, 24 predicted proteins | sample 811201 | NCBI WGS metagenome assembly MDSZ01 (sample SAMN05326647, study PRJNA326480) | marine metagenome | isolation source: seawater | place: Indian Ocean: North | collected 2010 | reverse complement strand
ATTGAAAATATCTTATTATCGTAAATACTTTGAATACCATGAGTTTTTCTATAAAAATTTGGATGTGCTTTTACCAAAATTTTTTTATTTGTTTTTGACAATTCATCAAGCGTAAAATTTAACCAATCAAAAACATTCTCAAAACCATCATATCCATAAAATAATTGTCCATCAGTAAACGAGTGGGCGTAAACAATGTAATCAAAAAGACCAAAATCAATATTAGTTGATTTAACAAATTTTGTAGTGCTCATCCAAGGAATAAAATTTTTTTTTTTAAACATTTTTTTTGCGAATTGATCTGTGGAATTAAAATTTATCTTGCTATTCTCTGAGCTTTTTTTTATTTTTATAGACTCCTCATAATTTCTAAAAATAATATTCTTTTTTTTCTTAAAATTTATTCCGTACAAATTTGAAGGATAATTATTTGAATAAACTATTTTTTTCTTTAATGAAAAGTAGGAATAAAGTACTCCATTAAGATAACAACAATGATCTATGTAAATTGCTTTGATCTTATATCGTTTCTCGTATTCTTTTGCAGAATAGATTAATTTTCCAGCATAATACAAATTAGTAATAAAAAAAAAATAAAATTTTATTTTGGATAAATAGGTTTCAAAATTTTTAAAAGTTTCGGCAAGCGCAAATCTTCCTACAAGAATATTTTCATACTTTATATTCGCTCTATTGTTTGAAAAAATATTTCCAAACAAAATTAGTTGAATTAAAAACCAATGGTATTTTAATGAGGGTTTTTTAATAATTTTAAAATATAAAAAATCAATTTTTTTTAGTTTTAAAATCTGCTTTGTTTTTTGGAGAGATCCTAAAACAATATGTCTATAAGTAAGATTATCGTAATGTCGGGTAGAAATAAACATAATCAAATAATAGTTTTGCAATTTGTTCAATTTTTGAACGTAAATATATTATATTTTATGGTATATAATAACAATAATTAATGACAATAATTTAAATTAAAATCAAAATTTATTAAAAAGTGATTAAAAAAACTTACCTAGCGTGGATTATTAATGGAAGCGATTATGAGACAACCATAAAAGCTAACCAAAATTTAATTGAAGAATTAAAGAAAAATTTCGAGAAAATTTATTTGATCAATTTTTACAAGTTAAAAATATTTAGTAAAAGAAATAAAGAAAAAAATCAAAATATTTTAGAACAAATAAATAATTTAGAATACTTTTGTCCAGAATCATTTTCAGATTTAAAAGTTTTTTTTAATGATAAAAAAATCATTGGAATTCTCAATATGGGAAGAAAAAAAAAAGATTTTAAAATTCATTTAATATTAAAATTATTTGGAGTAAAATTAATACAAACTTCAAATATAGCTAATGTCCAATGGAGTCATAATTCATCAGGTAATAATAATCTTTTAAATATAATTAGACTAAAATTAGATAAAAAATTTTTTCCAAACTTGATCAATTTTATGAGTTTTTTTGGATTAACACCTAAAGTTGAAATAAGATTTATTACAAGTAAACCCATTATCGAAAATATTAAAAAAAATAAATTTAAATCATTTCTTTATGGATTTAACTTTTTCCACGCTAAAGAGTTAATTTTAATTAACAGTAGAACCTATGACTATTTCTCAAGTGTAAAACCAGATCTATCTGACGATTATATCTTATTATTAGATAATCAGCTTGATAATTCAGATGACTTATTAGCTGACAAAATTGATTTGGAAAAAATTTTAAATGATCATTACAGTTTGTTAATTGAATTTTTAGAAAAACTTCAAAAGAAATATAAAAAAAAAATAATTATATCATTACATCCGGCAGATAATCTCGAAATGAAAAAAAAACTTTTTTTAAATTATGAATTAGTAAAATTTAAAACAACTGATTTAATTTCAAAAGCTTTCTTAGTAATTTTCTTTGACTCAAGTGCGATTGTTGACGCTATATATCTTAAAAAAAGAATATTATCTCTTAAGTCCAAACCACTTGGAAAATTAGCATCAGATGGTAGTAATAAATATTCATCAGAAGTTGGAATTTATCAAACGTCTTTAGTAAAAAATTTGGAAATAGATAATATTTTACCTGAGATTGATAAAAGAACTCCAGGTTATGAAAAATATATTTTTAATAATATAAATTCCTGTGGTACAGAAAAAGGAAGTGAAAAGATAATTCGTATAATAAAAAAAAGATTTTTTTAAGTTTTTTTTATAGAAATTTGTATTGATTATTTGTTCAAAATATGAACAATTAACTTTACTATTTTGAATTTAAATACTAATCTCAGGGAATGACAAATAATCAAGATAATTTAAATATATTAAGAAAAATCAATGAGTCTAAAAATTTGACCCAAAGAACTATGGCTAAAGATTTAGGTATAAGTTTGGGGAAACTAAATTATTGTCTTAAAGCTTTAAAGAATAAGGGATATGTAAAAATTAGAAATTTCAAGAACAACAAAAATAGATTTAATCCAAAGTCGAAAAATAGTTATTTTTACATATTAACACCAAAAGGTTTGGTACAAAAAACTAAACTTACAATTAATTTTATGAAGAAAAGATTAAAAGAGTACGATGAGCTTCAATCAGAGATAGAAAATCAATCTAAAAAATAAATGTTTAATAATAAATCAATTTTGATTACTGGTGGAACAGGTTCATTTGGAAAAAATTTTACTAAATTTTTACTTAAAAAATTTAAATTAAAAAAAATCATTATCTATTCAAGAGATGAAATGAAACAATTCGAGATGTCTCAGACATATTCAACAGAAAAATATAAATGTTTAAGATACTTTTTGGGTGACGTTAGAGATCTGGAAAGATTAACTATTGCATTAAGAGATGTAGACTTTGTGATCCATGCCGCTGCATTAAAGCAAGTTCCTGCTGCAGAGTATAATCCTATAGAGTGTATTAATACTAATATTATTGGTGCACAGAACGTTATTTTAGCGTCATTGAGAAATAATGTAAAAAAAGTTATTTCACTTTCAACTGACAAAGCAGTTAACCCAATAAATCTTTATGGGTCATCAAAATTGTCCTCCGATAAATTAATAATATCAGGTAATACTTATGGGGGTTCAGAGGTAAAATTTTCTGTTGTGAGATATGGAAATGTAATAGGTTCCAGGGCATCAGTAGTTCCATATTTCAAAAAATTAATTAAAAATAAGTCAAAATTTTTACCAATTACTCATCCTTCAATGACAAGATTTTGGATTACGATTGATCAAGGTATTGATCTAGTCTACAGGAGTTTTGTAAATATGATTGGAGGTGAAATATTTGTACCAAAAATTCCATCAATCAAAATCGTTGATTTAGCAAAAGCTATGGCACCACATTTGAGTCAAAAAATAATTGGAATAAGACCAGGAGAAAAAATACATGAACTTTTAACCTCAAAAGATGAATCTGCTAATGTAATTAAATTTAAAAAACATTATGTGATAACTCCAAATATTCAATTTAAATATAACAAAAGAAAGTATTTGAGAAATAAAGATGGAGAAAAAGGTGTATTTGTTAAAAACGATTTTGAATACAGTTCTGGTACTAATGAAAATTTTTTAAATGTAAAACAGATAAAAGATTTAAATAAAAAAAATACAATTAATGATTCCTTATAGTCGTCAGATAATTGATAATAGAGACATTAGGAATATATCAAAAACTCTTAAAAATGATTTAGTTACTACAGGCCCTAAAATTGAACAATTTGAAAATAAAATTAAAAAGTTTGTCGGAGCCAAGTATGCTGTAGCTTCTAATTCAGCCACAAGTGCTCTTCATATAGCTTGTATAGCTTTAAATTTAAAATCAGGAGACTGGTTATGGACTTCCCCAATAAGTTTTGTTGCATCAGCTAATTGTGGTCTATACTGCGGCGCTAAAATTGATTTTGTTGATATTGATGAAAAATCAAACAATATTTCTGTTGAAAAATTGAAAAAAAAATTAATTAAAGCAAAGGCAAAAAAAAAATTACCGAAAATAATTGTGATAGTAAATTTGGCAGGTCTTCCATGTGATTTATATGAGATTAAAAAATTAAGTAAAATTTATGGTTTTAAGATATTAGAAGATTCTTCACATGCTTTAGGAGCAAAATATAATGGGAAAAGAATTGGTGATGGAAAATTAAGCGATGTCTCAGTTTTTAGTTTTCATCCAGTTAAAATAATTACTACATTGGAAGGCGGAGTAGCAACAACTAATGATTTTAAAGCGTATAAAAAAATGCAAATGTTACGTTCACATGGGATTACTAGAGAAAAAAAAATGTTTAAAAATAAATTTAGAGGCCACTGGTATTATGAACAGCATTTATTAGGGTACAATTACAGAATGAACGATGTTGAAGCAACTTTAGGAATTTCTCAATTACAAAAAATAAATAAATTTTTTACCAAGAGAAAAAAAATAAAAAATTTCTATGATGAAAATTTGAGAAAACTTCCAATAATTCTTCCTGAAGATAATAAAAATAAAATTTCGAGTCTTCATCTTTACATAATACGATTAAAAAATGTGTCCATTTCCTTTAGGAACAGAGTCATCAACAAATTAAGGAAAAAAGGAATTGGAGTGAACATTCATTACATACCAATTCATTTTCAACCATACTTTAGATCATTAGGTTTTAAAAAAGGAATGTACCCTGAGAGCGAAAAATATTACGAAACGGCAATAAGTTTGCCGATTCACCCAGGATTAAAAAAAAGAGATTTAATAAAAATTCTAAAAGAATTAAAAAATTTACTCAAAAAATGAATAATGTTTGTATTATCCTGGCAAGAGCTCGAAGTAAAAGAATTAAGAAAAAGAATATTAAGAAGTTCTATGGCAAACCAATTATCTATTGGCCAATTCAGGCAGCAAAAAAAAGCAAATGTTTTTCAAAGATTATTGTTTCAAGCGATAGTAGAAAAATTCTAGAAATTACAAAAAAATTTGGAGCATCAGATAATGGTTTGAGACCCAAAAAACTATCTGGTGATAAAGTTCCTATGGATACTGTTATTAAATATGAAATTTTTAGGGAAAATGAAATACAGAAAATTGATAATGTTTGTTGTTTAGTTGCGACTGCCCCTCTAATAAATCACTTAGATTTAAAAAAATCTTTTAATATTTTACAAAAAAATACGATTGATTACGTTTTTTCAGCATCTGCATATGATGCACCAATTGATAGACATTTTTATATTAATGAGAAAGGTTTTTTAATTCATCGAAAAATGAAAAATTTGAGTAAAGGATCTCAAGAATTAGAGAGAGCATATCATGATGCTGGACAGTTTTATTGGGCGAGCTATAGTACTTTTTCCTCTAAAAAAAATATTTATAATGGTAAATCAATAGCATATTATATACCTTCTTATAAAAGTGTTGATATAAATACTTTAGAAGATTGGAAAAAAGCCGAGGCTTTATTTGGAATATTAAAGAGATTCTAGATTTTTTAATATTTACTACTTTGTTAAATATGGAAAACGTAATTTTTTCCCATTTTTCTCTCTAAATTTGGAGGGAAATTTTTTCTTTTATCTTTAAAATGTTTTTTTCGATGATCACCATCTTTTTTGAAATTAAAAGTTAAAAATAACATTCTTCTTCTTGAATTGGAAAAATTATCAGATGATCTATGGGGTGTGTAATCATTAAATATAATCAAATCTCCTGGAGATGTATTCACTGGCACCCAAGACATTTTACCCTCAATACTTTTTGGCATTTCTTTCCACGCTTGACTTACCAAACCATTTTTATCGTTATTTTCTGCTATTTCTAAACGTCCATTTTTTTTATTTGAATGATCAATTGAAATTACCATAGTTAAAAATGATTTTATACCATACATCCCTTCCCAAATAGTTGCATCTTGATGAGCTTTAAATCCTTTAGCACCAGGGTATTTAAAATTTATTTTGTCCTTAAACAACACAACGTCGTCACCCGATATCTTTTTAAGCTGATTTAAAATTTTTTTCTTTAAAATAAATGCCTTAAATTTTTTATGATAATCAATAAAATTTTCAATTCTTGTTAAAATAAATCTTTTCTTATTTTTTAAGGAGGGGTCATAATATTTCATCCATTTACCCTTTGTTTCTTTAAAATTTTCAACTTCATCCATCCATAAAACTAAGTTTTTTATATCTTTTTTTTTGAAAAAGTTTTTTGATATTAAAAAACCTTTTTCTTTATAGTCACTTAATTGTTTTTTGCTAAAATTATAATTCATAATTTTTTAAGTTTGTTTTACTAGAGCATTTTCTAAAGAATTTTTTCCATATTTGTACTCAAATCTTTGTGGATCTTTTTGTTTTAAAAGTAAATTAGCTTTTTTATTTGTTTCATTCACAAAGTCTTCAAATTCATCAGGCCCAGAAAAACCATCTACCTTAACCAAAGAGGATCTGAAAAGCATATCATCTAGGTTTCTTCCATCCCACCAAAGGTTATTCTTTATTACATCTCTATAAATTGGTGTTCCAGGCAGAGGACTGAGTATTGCAAAAGAAAAGCTATCAGCCCCACTATTCATTGCAAAATCAATTGTTTGTTGAATTTCTTCGTAAGTTTCCCCTGGATAACCAATTATCCAAAAAGTATGCACCAACATACCTGCTTTTTTTGCATTTTCTATTGAAGGATAAATTGTTTCAAGAGGCAATCTTTTATTAATAATATTATCTAAAACTCTTTGAACACCACTTTCACAAGCCAATGTGATTTGATAACATCCAGAGTCTGCCATGGTTTTGTACATCTCATCTTGTTTTTTTAAATGATAATTAACTTTTGTTCCATTTGGGGTGCACCATGGTAAACCAATTTTTTCAAGCTCAGCACATAGAGCAAATAAATTCTTTTTATTTACTGTTATAGTATCATCATCGAATTGAATTTCTCCAATCTTGTAATCTCTTACATCATTTCCAATTTCATCCATTATATGATCAGTTGTTCTCCATCTTGTATTATTTCCCCACATTTGAGGAGTTGAGCAAAAAGTACATTTTTCTGGACAACCTCTTGAACACATAACACTCAAAACTCTTTTTGATCTTGATTTTGCTGAATGGAAAGCTCCAATTTTAAAATATGCTTCCATATCTACCAAATGTCTTGCAGGCCTAGGTAACAAATTAAGATTATGTATTCTTGTTGGTGGATTAATTAAATATTTTTTTGGACTTATTCTTTTTACTAATCCTGGAATTTTTGAAATATCTTCTTTATTCATCAACTTATTAGTTAGTTCTAGAAATGAAAATTCTCCTTCACCAGTCATTGCAAAATCAAAATGATCGTTTTCCAAATCATTAATAATATTAGGTAGACCAGAATTTTTAGTCACTTTAGAGACATTATAATCAGTAACTGCACTTGAAATGTGATTTCCACCTAAAATTACAGTCGTATCTTTTTTAACTTTTTTAATAATTTTTGCAATATTATGTGCAGACTCTAATAGATTTGAAAATAAAACTGAAACTGCTGCCACATCTGGAGAAAAATCATCAATAACTTTTGCAATTTTTTCATCATTTTGCCCTATCATTACAATATTATTTTTTCTGTCAATTAGTTCCCTATTATCCCAACCATCTAGTGCTGAGTCATAAATTTTAACAATGTGGCCATGCTTTTCTAAATTGGCTGCAATTAACATTAAACCTAATGATGGTTGAATTCTGTTTACACCGTCACCTATACCTTTAAGATTTGGTGTAATTAACAGAACTTTAGCTTTTTTGTTCATTTTAATTTTAATCTCTTATTTTTTTTTATTTTTTTCATAAGTTCGTCTGACAATTCTCTAATTGTTTTTTTTAAAATTATTTTCAATCATTATGTCGTAGTTTTTTGGGTATTCAGGTTTTATGTGAATTCCAAGTATATTTTTTTTATTTTTATAAGTTTTTTTCTTCTTTAATTTTATAATTTTTTTAACGTCAGACTTTATATATATTTGAAAAAAATTTTTAATGTTTTTTTTATATATTTTTCTTGCTGAATTATTAAGACAAACTGCACTATATATTATATTTAGGCCTTGTTTTGCTAATAATTGCAACAATTTACTGAATTTATGTGAATTTTGAGTTCTGTCCTTCTTGGAATATCCATTTTTATCAAAAAATTTTCTTAATATATCTCCACTCAAGATTATTGTTTTACCAAATCGCCTAGATATTTCTGCTAAAACATTTTTAGATATAGTGGTTTTGCCCGAACCTGAGAAACCCTCTATCCAGAAAATTATTCCTATTTTTGACCTCATTTTTTTAAAATTTTTATAATTTTTTTTCTTAGTAAACTTGAACTAATACCCTTTGTCCTATTAAAGGTTTTGATTTTTACAGATTTGACTTTATTTTTGTTATCACTCCCATGTATTAATAAATCAATTTTATTTTTTCTCAAATATTTATCATTAAGAAAAAATTCAGATGGAATTACTCTTTTTACATATCTAATTGACTCTAAAATTTCTTTTCTATGATTAAATTTAATTTCTGGATCGTAGCCTTTGTATTTTTTTATTTGTTTATCTTTAGTAAGACCAATAATTATATCGCCAAATTTACTAGCCTTTTTTAATAATCTTATATGACCATGATGTAAAAGAGTTGCTGACATATCGACCATAATCTTTTTTTTTCTCATATCTTTAAATTATTTAAAATTTTTCCTTTGGCTTTTTTACCTAAATGAGCTTCACCTAAGTGACAAACAACGCTTCCACCAATATCATTTCTTGGTTGGTATAAAATAACATTTTTGTTTTTTGCAGCAATATTATAATTAACGTGCGTACATAAATTTGGCTGTAAAATTTTCGGCTGAGATAAATATTTATCCATTTTTTTTAAAAACAATTTTTTATTTACTTTAACACTTTCAGCAAAATCTGAATGTCTATTGAGCACATTATAAAGAGAGTAAATTATATGATAAGGGCCAGTCATTTTTTTATTTATGTGAGAATTTATATCCATATAAAATGAGTTAATTTGATTACTCGGTCTCACTTTAAATCCTACGAAGCAGGCTCCAGTTAAACCAAATAAACCTTTGCATGAACTGAAACCAAGAACATCACTCAAGTCATGATATTTTTCCAAACCTATCGAAGCAGTTGCATCTAGCATTAATTTGGATTTACATCTTTTTTTTAATCTAGCTAGTTTTTCAATTGGTATTTTTAATCCTAAACTAGTCTCTGTGTAGCATGAAAATATCCAATCATAATTTTCAGAAAAATTATCAATTTCTTTCCAAGATATTCTTTTTATTTTTTTTATTTTTCCGAAATTTCTTTTGGCACATGTACTTAAAAAAAATAATCTGTCTGAGTAATACCCGGCATCTATAATCAAAACTTTTCCATATAAAAAATTAATTGCCATTAATTCCAATGCTAAACTTCCCGAACCTTGTAATCTTGCAATTTTTTCTTGTCCGCAGAGTTTTAATAATTTTTTTAAAACAATCTTTTCCTTTTTCAAATATTCAGTATCTCCTCTTCCAAAACATGGATTTAAATTTGAAATGTTTTCCTTAATTAAACTTGCAGGTCCTGCAGTAAATAAAATTTTTTCCTTGTTTTTCTTTTTAATTAATTTTTCTAAATCAATCATTTTAGCAAACTTAATCTTTTAATAAAAAAATTTTTTCTTTTATTCATATTTTTATCTGGTCTGCCTAAATTCTCTCTATAACCTTTTTTACAATCTATTTGTAAAAAAGAACTGCTTTTTTGCTCAAAAGCTTTTTTGAGGTTTTTTTTAATCAAATTTTTTTTTTTTACTAAAACAGTATTTTTAAATCCACAAATTTTAGCAATTTTTGTAAAATTAATAGATTTACCAAGCGTTGGTTGACCACCCACTGAATCGTGACATTCATTATTTATTAATATGTGAATAAGATTTTTGAACTTAGAACCTAAACCTAGAGAACCTAAGTGCATCAATAATGATCCATCTCCGTCAATACAAATTACTTTACTTTTTCTTTTATTCATAGCTATTGCTGCTGCTATTTGACTAACATGACCCATCCCACCAACTGTTAAAAAATCCTTAAGATCATTTTGATTTTTTGATTTTCGTATCTCATATAACTCTCTAGAAGTCATACCAGTTGTTGATACGATTATATTATCATCATGTGAAATTTCTATTATATTTTTAATGATTTCCTCCCTGTATAAGTTTTTTTTATTAATTTGCTTTTTTTTATTACCTAAATTTTTAAAAGTATTTTTTCTTACCACTAGTGCTACAGGAGACTGTTTTTTTTCAGATATCTTTAATAAAGTTTTAAAAATTTTATCTAAATTTTTCGTATTATGATTTATAATTTTAAAAGGTATATCAAGTAATCTTAATTGATTTAGAGTGATTTCACCCTGTTTTTTATGTTGTGGCTCATCATTTATTTGTTTTAAATTTTTCATTTCTCCTCTCCAACCAATTACTAAAAAAATAGGTATCCCATAAACTTTGGGGTGGGCCAGGGAAGTTATTGGATTAATGATATTACCAAGACCTGAATTTTGAAGATAAACAAGCCCAGGTTTTTTTGTTGAAAGATAGTGACCTATAGCAAAAGCGATAGCGGAGCCTTCGTTCGTTGATATGAAATGATTTTTAAATTTTTTATCTATTCTATTTGTCAAATTTTTTAAAAGAGAGTCTGGCACACCTGTAATGAGATTTATCTTATTTTTTTTAATTACCTGAATAAATTGGTCTGGGTTAATCACTATCTGTACCGGGTATCAATTTTAAAATATTTTTTATACTAATAAGACTTTTATCTGACTCTTTTGATCTTCCATATTTAAGGATTTCCCTAGCAGTTTTTTCCATTGCAGGATAGGCCGATCTAAAGAGATGATTAGCGTATATAACAATATTAAACTTTTTTTTTATAAGATTGTCTTCTTTAACAGAATTGTACGTAGATGGTACACAGATTAAAGGTATAGATTTAAATTTTTTTCTGAATTTAGTTGCAAATTCAAAAACTTCTTTAGGAGTTTTCTTTTTACTATGAATCATTATACCGTTAGCACCTGCATTAATATATCTATTTGCCCTAGACAATGCGTCTTTCATTCCTTTTTCTAGAATTAAACTTTCTAATCTAGCAATGATCATAAATTCATCATTAAGTTTTGTTTTATTGATAACTCTAATTTTATCACAAAAATTTTTGACAGTTTCTTGTTTTTGATTTGAAGTCTTTTCGTTTAATGAGTTTTTTTTTAAACCAGTTTTATCTTCCATAATAACAGCAGATATCCCAAGTCTTTCAATAGATTTAATATTTAATCTTAAGTGTTCGATTTTTCCTCCAGTATCAATATCCATAATTAAAGGTTTGGTAGTGACATCGAAAATATTGTTTATATTACTTAATCTTTCAGAAATATCTAATGCCTCAATATCCGGCTTACCCATACTTGTTGCATCTGTTAAAGAGCTTGACCAAAAACCATCAAAACTTTTTGTGGTATTTTTATTTTTAAAATTTACATTTTCGGCAATGATTGCAGAAATTGGATTATGTGTTTCAATAAATCTTAATAAAGTTTTAGAGTCCAAAAGTCTTTTAAGAGTTTTAAGTCTAATTTCAGATGTTGTGAAATTGCTTTTATTTTCCTCAGCTAATGCTGTTGATGAAACTCCTTTAGTGTAGGGAACTTCAATTAACTTGCCACCAAAACTTTTAAGTGCTTTGATCGCGTTTTTTCTTAAATTAAATTGTGGTCCCGACATCCAATCATCGCCATGAATCATGTATTCTGGTTTAATTTTTTTAAGATTACTTGAATAGTCCCATTCATTTTGAGGAATAACTTTATAAACACCCTTCAAATTTTCTATAATCTGTTTTCTTTGTTTAAAGTTTAGCATGGGAAGTCTTTTATGATCAGAAATTGCTTTATCAGTTAAAAGTCCAACAATAATTTTTCCATACTTTCTAGCTTTTTCAATCAGGTTTATATGACCATGATGAATAGAATCTCCAGAAAGACCTATATATATTTTTTTTTCTTTCATAAAAAATTGATTATTATGTCATTATACTATATATGTTCAAAAATTGAACACTAGATATATAGATTAAATCAATAAATAAACAATGCAAAAACCTCAAATAATGATTAAAAAAAGAATTATTTGTATAGTCCAGGCGAGAATGTCGAGTAGCAGACTGCCCGCAAAGATACTTTTGTCAGGTTATGATAAGCCTTTATTATTGCATACGGTAGAGAGATTAAAAAAGTCAAAAAAAATAAAAGATGTAATTGTAGCTACAACGAAACTTAAAATTGATAACGTGATTTTTAATTTATGCAAAAAAAATAAGATTAAAGTTTTTAGAGGCCATCCAAGTAACCTTTTAGACAGATATTACAAATGTGCAAAAAAATTTAGATCAGACATAATTGTTAGAATCACATCTGATTGTCCTTTAATAGATTATGAAATTGTTGACTCAGTCATTAGACAGTTTCAAAATAAAGATGTAGACTATTGTAGCAATATGCACCCTCCTTCTTTTCCAGATGGATTTGACGTGGAGGTATTCACTTTTGACTCATTGAGAAAAACCTTTCTTCAAGCAAAAAAAAACTTTCAAAAAGAACATGTGACACCATATATTTGGGATAATCCATCAAAATTTAAATTGAGTAATTTTAATACAATATTTCAAAGAAAGTATTATGAAAAATACAGATTAACTCTAGACTATAAAGAGGACTATTACGTTATATGGAAGATTTACCTAGAACTTTATAGGAAAAAAAAGTTCTTTAAATTTAAAGATATAATTAAAATGTTACAAAAAAAACCTGAAATATTAATAAATCGAGGGTTGATTAAAGATAATTGGTACAAACATCACTATAAGGAGTTAAATACAATCTCAATGAAAGATACAAAGATAATTTAAATGTTTAAAAAGTTTAAAAATAATCCTAAAGATTTACAACGTTATGCATCAAAATTAATACCTGGTGTTTCTCAGCTGTTTGGAAAAAAACCGGAATTGTATTTACCTGGTGGCAAATGGCCGACGTATTACTCTAAAGCTAAAGGAATTAACGTTTGGGGAATTGACCAAAAAAAATACTTTGATTTTACTATGGTGGGCATTGGCACTTCTGTATTAGGTTACTCGGACCCAGATATTAATAGAGCAGCAATTAAAGCTGTTAAATCGTCTGCTATGAATACATTAAATCCTCCAGAAGATGTAGAGCTTGCTGAATTGTTACTTAAATTTCATCCTTGGGCTCAAAATGTAAGATATTGTAGAACAGGTGGAGAAAGCATGTCTACTGCTATAAGACTTGCACGCGCTTATAATAATAGAGAAAAAATATTATTTTGTGGCTATCATGGATGGCACGATTGGTATCTTGCAGCTAATATAAAATCTACGAAATCATTAAATTCACATTTATTACCGGGTTTAGAACCAATAGGGGTTCCAAAATCTTTAAAAGATACTGTTATTCCTTTTAGATTTAATAATTATGAAGATCTAGAAAAAATAATTAAAAAAAAAGCAAAATACTGTGCTGCTATAGTAATGGAGCCATGCAGAGAAAGCTATCCAGAAAAAAATTTTTTAGATGAAATCGTAAAGATCGCAAAAAAAAACAACACATTGGTTATATTTGATGAAATAACTAGTGGTTGGAGAGTTGATACATGTGGCGTACATATGAAATTAGGAGTATATCCAGATATTGCAGTTTTTGGTAAAACTATTGCCAATGGTGTAGCAATGGGTGCAATAATTGGAAAGAAAAAAGTTATGCAAAATGCCACAAAAACCTTTTTAAGTAGCGCATTTTGGACAGAAAAAATTGGGCCTGCTTGTGCTGTGCAATTTCTAAAAAAACATAAAAAACTAAATTTAGGAAAAATTTTAGTAAACAAGGGAAAAAAAATAAAAAAAATATGGAAAGATGCCGCTAAAAACTCAAATTTAGATATCGAGATAAATGGAATAGATCCACTAGCTTCCTTTAAATTAAAAATACCGGACTGGGATGTTGCAATAACTTATTTTATACAAGAAATGTTAAAAAAAAAGTTTTTGGCATCAGATAGATGTTATTCAAATTATAAACATGATGAAAAATCTCTTAAAACTTACAGTGACGGATGTAATCAAGTATTTAGTGAAATAGCTTATCTAAGTAATACTAATAAACTAAAAGAAAGCCTTGAGGGTCCTGTCAAACAGATGGGCTTCAAGCGACTAACAAAATAAAAAGGTTTATAATGAATGATTTGAAAAAAAAAGTGATAATATTAACTGGTGGACTAGGATTAATTGGAAAAAAATTGACTTTATTTTTAGCTAAAATGGGTGCACAGGTTATAGTACTAGATATAAAGTCTTTGAAAGAATTTAAAAAAACAAAAGATTTTAAAACTATTAAAAATATAAACTATTTTAAATGTGATGTTTCTAATTTAGGTTCTCTAAAAAAGGTTCTTCCACTAATTTTAAGGATTTCCAAAAAAATTGATGTTTTAATAAATAATGCAGCCCTAAATGACTCCTTAGAAAAAAAATCTTCTATTAAACTATCTAAATTTGAAAATTTTCCATTGAATTTATGGAATGAATCGATGAAAGTAAATTTAAACAGTTTGTTTCTATGTTCACAGATTTTTGGTAAAGAAATGGTTAAATATAGTGATGGCTCTATAATAAATATAGCCTCGACTTATGGGATGGTAGGCCCTGATCAAAAGATTTACCAAAACAAAAAATTAGAAAATATTTTTTATAAAAACCCTGCATACCCAACTGCTAAAGGTGGTGTGATCAGCTTTACAAAATATCTTGCATCTTATTGGGGAAAAAATGGTATAAGAGTAAATTGTATATCACCTGGGGGGATAGAAAATAATCAAGAAAAAAATTTCATTAAAAATTATTCCTCAAAAACTTTAGTTGGAAGAATGGGAAAAGTTGAGGACTTGTTTGGCGTAATTAAACTTCTATGTAATAAAGAGTCAAGTTATATTACAGGGACAAATTTTGTTGTTGATGGAGGATGGACCGCAATATGATAACTAATAGCTTTATGAAAATTTTAAAAAATGCTTAAAACATAAATGTATGACTCAAAAATATAAAGTTCCATATTTAATTGGTGAAGTAGGTATAAATCATAATGGATCAATTAAACTTGCTAAACAAATTATTTTAGAGGCAAAAAAAAATAATTTTGATGCTGTTAAATTACAGAAGAGGGATTTAAAAATTTGTATCCCAAAACACCAGCAGGATTTAATAAAAGAAACACCTTGGGGAAGAATTTCTTATTTAAAGTATAAACAAAAAATTGAGCTTAATAAGAAAGATTTTCAAGAATTATCAAGATTTTGTAAAAAATTAAAGATTGATTTATTTTGTTCTGCATTTGATACGAACAGTCTAATATTTTTAAAACAATTTAAATTTAAATACAACAAAGTTCCTTCTGCCTTAATTACTAACTTAAAATTTTTAAATGCAGTGGCAAAACAACGAAAAAAAACTTTCATTTCCACAGGTATGTGCAGGATGAAAGATATTGTGAGAGCTGTTAATATATTCAAAAAAAATAAATGCAAATTTGTTTTGATGCATTGTGTTTCAGAATATCCCTGTCCAGAAAATAAACTAAATTTGAATATGATTAAAACATTAAAAAAAAAATTTAATTGTGAAGTAGGATATAGTGGTCATGAAACATCAGTCTCACCAAGTATATTTTCATGGATGCTCGGTGCCCAATATATTGAGAGACACATAACACTTAATCGATCTTTATGGGGAACTGATCAATCTGCTTCTTTGGAGTCAAGTGGCATGTCATACTTATCAGATATTTTAAGAAAAGCTCATTTGTTTTTCGGAAATGGAAAAAAGAGTATCTCTCAAACAGAAAAAAAAATGCTTAAAAAATTTAAGTATTGGTAATTTTTAAAATGATTAAATAGTTTAAAAAATTGAGATGAAATTTAAAATTTTTAAAATTAAAAAAAGTATAAATTTTTATAAAAAATACTTCAAAAAATTCGGATTGGAAGAAATTTTTAAAAAAGATAATTTTAAAAAGAGAACTATTAATCAAATGAAAGTTCTCTACCCCTATGAACCAGAGCTGGATGATTTATTTTTGCTACATAATTATATTATTAAGTTTAAAAGAATGACAATTTTAGAATTTGGCTCTGGATGGTCCACATTAGTAATGGCTAATGCAATTCAACATAACTATAGAAAATATTCGAAAGATGTAAAAAATTTAAGACTAAATAACGCTGGCGAAATTCATTGTTTAGACAATGAAAAAAAGTGGTTAAATGAAACAAGAAAAAAGACAAAAAAATATAGAAAATTTATAAAACTACATTTTTCCGACTCTTATATGGACAAATTTAATGGAAAAATATGTACTTCATTTAAAAATCTTCCTAACATAAATCCAGATTTTATTTATCTTGATGGACCTGACCAATTTAATATTAAAGGAAATATTAACTCTATAAATTTACGTCAAAAAGATTTTATGCCAATGAGTAGCGATATATTAAAAATTGAACATTTTTTAAAACCAGGGACAATCATTGTGGTTGATGGAAGAGCTTCCAATTCTAGATTTTTGAAGTCCAACTTTCAAAGAAATTGGAAATATAGTTATAATAATTTAAATGATCAACACATCTTTTTTCTGAATGAAAAAAGTCTTGGACAATTAAATAAAAATCAATTGAATTTTTATTTCAATAAATAACTAATATGTCATTGTCTCATAAAACATTAAGTAATCTATTTGACAGATTATTTCCAATATTAAGAAGTATAACTGGAGAGGGATATATAAAATCATTAAACATACTCTCAAAATACATAAAGTTTAAAAAATTGAGGTATAGCTCTGGAAAGAAAGTTTTTGATTGGACAGTTCCTAAGGAGTGGGTAATAAAAGATGCATATGTTAAGGTGGATGGAAAAAAAATTATTGATTTAAAAAAAAATAATTTACACGTTATTAATTATTCGGCGCCAATCAACAAAACTATGTCTTTAAAAGAATTAAATAAATATTTATATTCTATTAAAAAAAGACCGAATATCATTCCATATGTAACGAGTTATTATAAAAAAAATTCTGGTTTCTGCCTAGAACATCATAAAAGAAAAAAACTAAAAGAACAAAACTACGAGGTATTGATTGACTCAAAGTTTATCAATGGGAATGTTGTTAATGGAATTTATAAGTTAAAAGGTACAACTAAAAAAACAATCTTAATTTCATCTTATTTGTGCCATCCAAGTATGGCTAATAACGAACTTAGTGGTCCACTAACGATGATAGGTTTATATGATAAAATAAAAAGATGGAAAAATAGGCAATTTAATTATTTATTCTTAATAAATCCTGAAACAATCGGCTCTATTTGTTTTTTGTCAGATCATAAAAAATTTTTACAAAAAAATTTAGATAGTGGTCTAGTTTTAACATGTTTAGGTGGACCAGAAAAAAAATTAAGTTATAAAAAATCAAGAATTGGATCTTCAAGCCTAGATAAAATATTTACTAATTTGAGCAATGAAGGTAAAGTTAAACTAAGGGATTTTACTCCTACAGAGGGGAGTGATGAAAGACAATATTGTTCATCAGAATTAAATTTACCTGTAGGTCAAGTTGCGAGAACCTTATATGGAAAATATTATCAATATCATACATCAGCTGACAATAAAGAATTTATGAAAATTTCGCAGATTATGAAATCTATTAAAGAAATTGAAAATATTTTAAAGATTAACGATAATTTGTACGCTCTGAAAAGATATATGCCATATTGTGAATTACAAATGGGAAAAAGAAACTTGTATCCAAATATAAATTCAAATCAAACTAGAGAGAGTTCTTCTGACAATATTTTGAAGGATAGAAAACAACTAAATATTCTTTTATATATATTATCATATGCAGACGGTAAAAATAATATTTTAGATATTTCAAATAGATCAGGTTTTAAATTAGACGATGTTAAGAAAGTATTAAAAATTTGTATTAAAAATAAATTAATTAAATATCATTAAAATACATTGAAAAATTAATATTTGTTCAATAATTGAACAAATTTTTACCTTAATTTAATTGAAAATCTATCTTGAACATATAAATTCAATTTTATCAAAATATAATTTGTGCTTAGAGAATTTAAAACATTATGCGTAAATAAGAATCATAATTCTTTATTTATCCTTTTTATAGGGCTTATAATTGCTGCATTACTCGAATTAATTGGAATTGGCTCAATTCCAATTTTCGTTATGTTAATTACTGATATTAATTTGTTAAAATCAAAACTTCCTCATTTTATTGATCCTCAAATTTTTGATGTAATTAATACAAATAGCCTAATTTTTTTTGGTGCGATTAGTTTAACATTAATATTTATAGTTAAAAATTTATATCTAAGTTTGATTATCTATTATCAAGGTATTGTATTTAAAAATTTAAGAATTAATTTAGCTTCTAAATTATTTTCATTATATACGAAAACCAAATATTCTTTTCATTTACAAAATAACCCAGCTATTTTATTAAGAAATATTGAAGGTGAAGCAAGCAAAGCAATATCGGTAATTCAAAGTATGATTAGTCTTTTTAAGGAATTATTGATTTTAATGATGATATTTTTATTATTATTGTTTGCAGATCCTTTGATATCGTCTTTAGCTTTTATATTTTTAAGTTTTTTTGTTGGTGTTTTTTATTTAGTAACAAATAAAATAATTTTTAAAAATGGAAAAATTATTCAGTTTATTAGAGGAGAACAAGTAAAGCATATAAATCATAGTTTTGGAGCAATTAAAGAAGTCAAAATTTTAAGTAAAGAAAATTTTTTGTATAAGATTTTTTTAAAAAATATTAATATTTTTGAAAAAGCTTATTTAACCAATTATTTTCTTACGGCTTTGCCGAGATTATTTTTAGAGGTAATTGTTTTATCTACTTTGATTATTGTAGTAACAATATTTCTTTATATTGATAGAAATATCAATAGCTTGATACCTCTTCTCTCTCTACTTGTTATTGCAGCCGTAAGATTAATGCCTTCATTCAACACAATCTCCACAAGTCTTGCGAGAATTCGTGATCTTTTGCCATCATATAATTTAGTAGCAGAGGAAATAACGAAACTTCAAAATCAAAGGATAAAATTTATCAATAATGAGAACAAAAATCTTAATTTTGAAAATAGTATTTTAATTAACAATATCTTTTTTAAATATGAAAAGTCTGAAAAATATGCTTTGAAAGATCTGAAATTAAATATTAAAGCTGGCTCAAAAATTGGAATAATTGGAAACTCAGGTGCAGGTAAGAGCACCTTTGTAGATTTAATATTAGGCCTTTTAATTCCAACCAAAGGCACTATTGAGGTAGATAATCAAGATATAAACATTAACTTAAAAGGATGGCAAAATTTAATTGGTTATGTGCCACAGGATATTTATTTACTAGATGAAACAATACAAAATAATATTGCTTTTGGAGTTAATGAGGAACTATTTGAAGAAAAAAAATTTCAAAAAGCTATTAAAATTGCTCAACTAGATGAATTTATTGATAGTCTTGAACTTGGAAAACAAACAATGATAGGAAACAGAGGAGTAAGACTTTCTGGAGGTCAGAGACAAAGAATAGGGATAGCAAGAGCATTATATAACGACAAAAAAATCTTAGTTTTTGATGAGGCAACTAATTCACTTGATTTAGAAAATGAAAAAAAAATTATAGAAAATATTTTTTCAAAAGATATCAGTAAAACGCTTTTTTTAGTCACTCATAGACACGAAACTGTTAAAAATTGCGATGAAGTATTGTTATTTAATGAGGGTAAATTAATTGATCAGGGTCAATATGATTATCTAAATAAAAAATATAATTTGACAGTATTTATTGAAAAAAAAGATAAACCTATTGAGTAGCTTCTGCGGATATTTTATTATAGCTTTTATCTGGAATAATTTTGTCTATAGTTTTTTCTTTGCTTTTGAAAGCCATACCTGGAATTTTAGATAATATTTCCTCGCTAGGTAGCTTATTGTTATTTTTCATCATTACATTAACTAACTCTGACAAAGTATTTTCACCTTCACCTAACATACAAATATCTATATTATCATCTTTTAAGACATCCTCATAAGCTCCTGTAGGATATGGACCTCCTAAAAATATAGGTGTTTTTATTTTATTGTCTCTTAAATATTTTATAGTCCTATGGCCGAAGTCCTTGTAAAAAGTCATAATACTAATTCCAATTATATCAGGATTAAATTCCCTAATTTTACTTACGAATTCCTCATTACTGTCAAAATCAAGACCAGATTTGAGAATTTTTCCATCAACATTTTCTTTATATTCTCTATTTAGGTAAGTTAATAAGGCAAGTAATCCAAGCGGAGGTTCCATTAAAACCCGTTCTTGAGAGTCTTTACCTTTAGAATAATATCCTGACATATTTATAAATAAAATTTTTAAAGCATCTTTGTTTTTTTTTATTTTAGGGAATTTTTTGATAAATTTATTTTTTATATCAGGAACCCTAATATCATTTTCATCTACAAATTTTATTTTGCCAAGTTCATCTTTTTTAATTCTTGCTAACCTAAGTAAATCGTCAATATTGTTTACTTGCCTAGGAAAATAACTATTATATTTTTGATTTAATTCATCTTCACAAAAATATTTAAATTGATTTGGAAGCACAGATTTCAGTCTTTCTTTATTTAATACATAGTCTTTTAAAAACATAGTTTTTACTGCTTTGGTGAAATCTTGTGAGAATGTCAATGATGGAGCAGTATCTTCATAAGATAAGTCTTGAGATTTTTTTATTATTTCTTCAGGCACACCTTGTTCTTTTGCAAATTTTTCTATTTCAGTATTAGGAAATGCCCTTACAGTTAAAAGATAAGGAAAATGTATCCATTTGAGTTCTTTTATAAAATTCAAAGTCATCATTGCTTCTTCTTCAGTCTCTGTAGGAAATCCATGCATAGCGTTTAAACCAAGAACTACATGAGGATATTTATGCACAATATAAGAAGCGTTATTATAAAACTTATCCAAATCTAAATTTTTTCTCATAACTTTTTGCATTCTTGCCGAGCCACTCTCAAGAGATATATTTACACCCAGGCCTCCAGCTTCAACCATCAAATCAATTCCTTCTTGATCCAATAAATCACCTTTCAAAGCGCTTGGAAAAAAAAAATTGAGCTTGAGCTTGTGTTTAAGAACCAATCTAAAAAACTGTTTAAAATCTTTAGCTTTTACATTGAATATATCGTCTATAAATTCTACTCTTTTTACACCCAAATCATGAAGCATTTTTACCTCTTCAAAAATGTTATCAACTGATCTTCTGTAATGATGAAGTGTAGTTTTATAAACGTCACAATAAAAACATCTATATGGGCATCCTCTAGTTGCTTGCACAGCTACCGAATGTTTTACACCTGCATGACCAATATATTTATGGTAATCTTCATAATTAACTAAAGATCGGTCATAAATAGGTAAGCTATCTAGGTTTGAAATTTGTTTTCTAGGGGGTGTTTTTATTATTTTAAATTCGTTCATTGGAAAATAGTATAAACAAAGTTTTAAAATTTAAAATATAAAAATATGTTTAATTTGGTCTTTTTTTATTAAAAATATGACATAAACAAAATGAAAATTTGATTTATGTTCAAAAATTGAACATAATAGAAATACCTATAAATATGAATAATTTAACTTTTTGTTTTAGGATTAATTCAAATGAAAATATGGGTATTGGCCATGCAAAAAGATGTGTCAGAATTGCCTATAAATTAAAAAAGTACGGTTACGATTCCGTTTTTTTTACTGACAAAAAAAGTAAACTAGATTTTTTTCTGAGAGATTTTGAGATTAAGTATGTATATGAGAGAAGTTCTCAATTTACAAATCAAAAGATTGATGCAGAGTTGTTTTTGAAAAAAATCAAATTGCTTAATCCAATTGTGGTTACAGATGACTATAGACTAGATATTATATGGGAAAAAATTATTTCTAAAAATAAAATTAAGATTGTTGTTTTGGATGACTCAGAAAATAAAAAACATTTTTGTGATACATATATAAACTATAAACCTAATTTCATTAATCAAAGGAAGCTAAATCCTGATCTCAATAAAAAAAAGGAAACTAAATTATTATTGGGCCCAAAGTATGCCATAATAGATTGTAGATACCATAATAATTTAGAAAAAAAGATTAAAAATAATTTTAACATTTGTTTTTACATGGGTGGAGGAGGAAATTTTAAATTTTTTGATAAGATTATTATCAATTTAATAAATCTATTTTCCACTCTTAAAAAGAAAATACAAATAAATATAGTTCAAGGACCAGCTTGCAAAAATATTGATAAAATAATTCTTTTATCAAAAAAATATAAATTTATAAAAATTATTGATGGAAAAAAAAATTTAGATAAAAAAATTTCAAAAATGAATTTAGTTGTAGGCTCAGCTGGAAATATAATCTACGAAACATCTTATTATAATATTCCTTCAATTTTTTTTGAAATATCAAAGAATCAAAATAATAGCATATCTAATATGGAAAAAATTGGACATTATTTTATACTCAATAAATCTGATTTAAAAAATTATCTTAAAATTAGTAAACTTATATATCTTTTATTTAAAAATTATAAAAGAATTTTGAAATTAGTAAAAAAAAAAGAAATATTTGTAGACAATAAAGGACCAGATAGAATAGTAAAAAGTATTTTATTTGGCAAAAAAAGTATTAATAAAAAAATTTTCAATAATTTTGAATCAAAAAAAATAAAATTTATTTCTGAAAAAGTGAAAGATAATGAGATAAATAAGTATCTCGATTCAAGAAATTTATATATTAATAGAAAAGTCAGTTTCTCGTCAAAAAAAATAAACCGTATAGATCATTATATTTGGTGGTTAAGCTCTAAGAGAATTTCTCACTCAATTAGTATTAATAATAAAAAGATAATGTACTTATATGATGAAACTTATAAAATAAATTTAAAAAATTATTCTCTTCAGGGTTGGTTCTCAACAGAAAATAAATTTGGAATAAAAGAAGTTCTTTTAGCTTTAAACTGGCATAAAAAATATATGGAAAAAAAAAAGAACATAGATTTAAGTTTTGGTGTGATTAAAAAGGATAACTTAATAAATTTTAGCAAATATTTGGGGTGGATACCAATTAATAAAGATGCTGAAGAATTTCAGATATTAAAAAGGATTAATAATATAAGTAAGAAATATAATTATTACATAAGAGATTAAATGTTAGTAAAAATCGGAAAAGCTTTGATCGGAGATAATAGGAAAAGTTTTATCATTGCAGAGATGTCTGGTAATCACAACTCTTCAATCAGCAAAGCCATGAAAATTATTTTAGCAGCTAAAAATTGCGGGGCCAATGCAATTAAACTACAAACTTATACACCTGACACAATAACTATAAAATCAAATAAAAAAGATTTTCAAATATCAAAAAAATCGCCTTGGAAAAATAAAAAAAACTTATGGAATTTATATAATTACGCTCATACACCATGGTCTTGGCATAAAAAACTTTTTGATTATGCAAAAAAAATTGGAATTGAAATATTTTCTACTCCTTTTGATGAAACAGCAGTTGATTTTTTAGAAACATTAAATTGCAAAGCTTATAAGATTGCCTCTTCAGAAATAAATCACATCCCTTTAATTAAAAGAGTTGCAGAAACTAAAAAACCTGTATTTCTATCTACTGGTCTAGCAAGATTCAAAGATATTGACCTAGCAATTAGGACTTTAAGAAAAAAAAAAGTAAAAAAAATAATTCTTTTATTGTGTAAATCTAACTATCCAGCTGAAATTAAAGATCATAATTTAAAATTAATAAAAATATTTAAAAAAAAATATAAAGTTATCGTAGGTTTATCAGATCATACAGTAGGAAATTCTTTAGCTATCTCATCATTAACTCTAGGCGCAAGTGTTTTTGAGAAACATTTTAAACTAAATACACAAAAGGTTTCAGTTGACTCTTTTTTTTCACAAAATGAGAAACAATTTCAAAAATATATCTCAGATATAAGACAAACAGAAGAAGCTTTAAAAAATTGTAAAGAAAATAACTTAGGTGGATTTAGAAATATGAGATCAATATATTTAAAAAAAAGAATTAACAAAAATGAAAAAATTTCACTAGATCATATAAAAGTTGCAAGACCCGGTCTCAGTTTACACCCAAAGTACTTTGACAAAATAATTGGTTTAGAGATCAAAAAAAATCTGGATAGAGGTGATAGAATTTTACCAAAACATATTAAAGGTTTTAAAAGATAAAAATGAGTTATTTCGCAAATATTGAAAAATTTAAAGATAATGTTGCTTTGATAACCGATAAAGAAAAATTCACTTACAACTCTATCATAAATTTTTCACAAAAGATTACAAAAGGTTTAAAAGAACGCTCGCTAATTTTATTAAAATGTAACAACTGTTTTGAAATATTATTGGCCTATATCTCTTTTAATAGGATAAATTGTGCAATTATTTTAGTTGGAGATAACTTAATTGATAGCTCTTATGTTGAAATTATTAATGCATATAAACCAGATTATATTTTTCAAAAAAAGGATAAAAAAATAAATAATATTGATTATATTTTTTTCAATAGCTTTGGTTCCTTCGAGATATTAATAAAAAAAAATAAAAATAAACATGATGCATCTATTAATAAAGATTTATCTCTTTTAATTCCAACATCAGGAAGTATGGGTTTACCTAAATTTGTTAGATACTCATATGAAAATATACATACAAATATAATTCAAGTAACCGAGTCATTAAATGTAAAACAATTAGATAGAACTATTACTACAATGCCTCTTAATTATACTTATGGTTTGTCAATAATTAATTCTCATTTGTCTAATGGAGCGTCCATAGTTCTTAATAATTACTCTATGGTGGATAAAAAATTCTGGAATTCTTTAAATAGAGAGAACGTATCAAATTTTGGTGGTGTTCCATTTATGTATGAAATTTTAAATAAAATTGGTTTTGAGAATAAGATACCAAAGAGTTTAAGATATATAACTCAAGCTGGAGGCAAATTGTCAAATGAGTTGATTAAAAAGTTTTTTAATATTTCAAAAAAGAATAATTTTCAATTTATTGTGATGTATGGTCAAACAGAAGCAACATCCAGAATGTCATACTTAAATCCAAATTTTTTAGAAAAAAAAATTGGTAGCATCGGTAAACCTGTAAAAAATGGTAAATTTTTAATAGAAGATAGCGATGGTGAAATTATAAAAGATGAAAATAAAGTTGGACAGTTGATATATGAAGGTAAAAATGTTTCGATGGGATACGCGTTAAAAAGATCAGATTTAATAAATGGAGATGAAAATAGGGGGAAATTATTTACTGGTGATTTAGCAAAAAGGGATAGTGAAAACTTTTATTATATTGTTGGGCGCATAAAAAGAATATCAAAAATATTCGGTGTGAGATTAAATTTAGATGACCTAGAAATTTTATTACAAAAATGGGGTTATAGATGTGCATGTGTAGGAAATGACACTTTATTAAATTTTTTTATTGAAGAAAAATTTGATAGCGAGAATATGCTCAATAAGATCTCAAAAAATATAGGATTACATAAGTCAGTAATTAGATTAAATAAAATTAATAAAATACCTAGAAGTAGCTCAGGAAAAATTCTTTATTTGGAGTTAGAACAAAATGCTAAATAAAAACCTTTTTGAAAAAAATCCTTTTTCTTTTTCTAAAGAGTATAGAAAAAAAGATTATTTTGAATTAATCAATAAGTTAACAATCCATCATTATAAAAAATGTTCTTTATATAAAAAAATTTTAGATAACTTGAATTACAAACTCAATTTTAAAAATAGTCTAGAAAATATTCCTATCATCCCAACAAGAATATTTAAGAATTATAACTTAATGAGTGTTCCAAAAAACAAAATTGTTAAAACCTTAACTTCATCTGGAACAACAAGCTCGAAAGTATCTAAAATTTATTTAGATAATGAAAATGCCTCCAACCAAGTAAAAGCATTAAAGAAATTAATACAGTCAATACTTGGTGAGGAAAGACTTCCAATGATAATAGTTGATCAAGACCCTAAATTTAAAAATAGAAAAAAATTTAGTGCAAAGACGGCTGCAATTTTAGGCTTTTCTTATTTTGGAAAAAATCATTTTTATCTCTTAGATAGATATGGAAATATTGATTACGATGGTTTGAGTGAATATCTTGAAAAATTTTCAAATAAAAATTTTTTTATTTTTGGTTTTACAAGTTTTATTTTTGAAAATTTATTGAAAAAAATGGATCATAAAAAAATAAATTTAAATTTGTCCAAAGGTATCTTGCTCCACGGTGGGGGTTGGAAAAAATTAGAAAATTTAAATATAAGTAATAAGAAATTTAAAGATGAACTAAATAAAAAATTTAAATTAAAAAAAATATTTAACTACTACGGAATGGTTGAGCAAACTGGTTCAATTTTTTTAGAATGTGATAATTGTGGAGGTTTTAGAACTACGAGATATTCTGAGATTATAATAAGGGATAAAAATTTTAATAGCCTTGGCATAGGAAAAACTGGAATGATACAAGTTATTTCAAATTTACCTACTAGTTATCCAGGACACAGTATTTTAACAGAGGATAGGGGAATAATTATTAAGGATGCAAATTGTAAATCTGATTTTAATGGCAAATGTTTCATGGTTAAAGGAAGGCTTGAAAAAGCAGAAGTAAGAGGATGTAGCGATGTTACATGAAGTCAAAAATATTGAAAGATTGATTAAAAAAATTAAAGAAAAATCTTTTGAACCAGTCATAAAAAAACCCTTAAGTGATTTAGAAATTAATTTTTTGGATGAATTTTCAAATGAACTTAAAAAAGTGAAAAAAATTTTTGATTATCCAGATTTAGTTTACTTAATTTTTTGGTGTAGAAAAAAAAAGAT
>MDSZ01099967.1_pt1 | contig 27167 bp, 37 predicted proteins | sample 811201 | NCBI WGS metagenome assembly MDSZ01 (sample SAMN05326647, study PRJNA326480) | marine metagenome | isolation source: seawater | place: Indian Ocean: North | collected 2010 | reverse complement strand
TTGAAATATATTTCCATTTTTAAAGTAATCTAATTAAAGTAGGGTATTTTAGAATATTTTTATTTTTAGAAATTGCATTTATACAATGTTGAGCATCTAATTCTTTAGATTTATGAGTAATTATGACAATAGAAGCAGTTTTATTATTATAATTTGGAATTTGTATAAGTCTTTCAACAGATATATTTTTCAAAGCTAAACGATTTGTGATTTGCGCTAATACTCCTGGTTTATCTTTTACTTCAAATCTTAAATACAAAGAATTAATATAATTATCGTAGTTAAATACTTTAATTGATTTTCTTTTGACATTAGGGATCCCAAAGGGAAATTTAATATTTCCTCTGAGTATTGATAATAAATCAGACATAAGAGCAGATGATGTGGGACCTGGTCCGGCACCTTCGCCTTGTAGAACGCTTTCTCCAACCGGTTCCCCTTCAGTTATGACTGCATTCATAACTCCATTAACGTTACCTATATAAGAATCTTTATTTACTAAGCATGGATGTACTCTTTCAAACAATTTACCCTCAACAATTTCTGATATACCTAACAACTTTATTCTAAATTTTAATTTTTTGGATATCTCTACATCTTTAAGTGAAATATTTTCAATTCCTTCCATTAGGCATTTTTTTTGGGAAATTTTATTATTAAAAGCTAATGCAGATAATATTCTTACTTTAGCAAAAGCATCATAACCATTAAGATCAAGTTTAGGGTTCCCTGGTTCAGCATAACCTAAAATTTGAGCTTGTTTTAAAACATCTTTAAATTGATTATTTGATTTCTCCATTTGAGAAAGAATATAGTTACATGTTCCATTCAGTATTCCATAAACTTTAAATATCTTATTTGTAGCCAAACCTTCTTTAATCGTTCTAAGTATTGGAATGCCCCCAGCAACAGATGCTTCAAATTCCAAATTTACTTTATATTTTTCTGCTAATTTCGATAAATAATCGCCATGTTTTGCAATTAGAGCTTTATTAGGTGTTATAACATGGACTTTATTCTTCAAAGCATATTCAACGATTTTTTTTGATATACCATCTGCCTTTCCAATAACCTCAAATAGCACATCTATTTTTTTTTCTTTAAAAATTTGTAGCGGATTATTATAAAAAATTTTTTTGTTTATATTAAATTTTCTTCTTTTACCTTTATTTTTTGCAGAGATAGCTACAATATTAATTTTTTTTCCAGTTTTAGTTTCGATATCTTTTTTTTTAATATTTAATTGGTTATATAAATATATACCAATTTGACCTAAACCAACTACAGCTATATTAATATTCTTTTTCATAATCAATTTTTATTAATATCAGGAAAATCTACCTCTTTAGAAAACTTTATTATTTTATTTTTTAACTGATTAAAATTTATATCATCTTCAATAGGAATTTTATTGTTCGAAACAATTTTATCATTTTTTGTATAATTCCAGTAATTTGATGATTTATCAAACGAACAACCACTCAAAACAAATATTATAAAAAATAAACTTAATTTATTCATTTTAATCCCTCATATTCTTTAAAATTAAATAACAAATTGAAACTTTGAACGGCTTGCCCTGCTCCACCCTTAATTAAATTATCAATTACAGATAATATAATTATTTGTTTATCGTTTTTTGATTTGCAAACAGAAATCTTGCATAAATTCGTGTTTATTACATCATTTGTACTTAACATTTTGTCTTTTTTCATAATTTTAACAAAGTAGGATTTTTTATAATTTTTTTTTAAACATTTAATAACTTTATCAATGTTACTTTTTTTTTCTAGGTCTGCATAAATTGTAGATAAAATACCCCTAAACATAGGTGTTAAATGAGGTGTAAAAGTAAATTCACATTGTCTTTTTTTAATATCATCTAGTTCTTGCTGTATCTCAGAATTGTGTCTGTGATTTGACACACCATATGAGCTTAAAGACTCATATAAATTTTTATTTTTATTTTTTATATGAATAGATCTACCGGCACCAGAATAACCAGATTTAGAGTCAATGATTAAATTTTTATTTTTTATTAAATTATCCTTCAGCAATGGTTTAAGTGGTAAAAGAATACTTGTAGGATAACAACCTGCAGAGGCTATAATTTTAAAATTTTTTAAATTATTTTTTGAAAATTCAGGAATACTATAGATGCTTTTATTTAGATTTCTTGGAGCCAGATGTTTTTTTTTATACCATTTTATATAATCTGATTTATTTTTTAATCTAAAATCAGCAGAAAGATCTATAAGAAATTGATTGCCATTTAATAGTTTAGAAATTTTTTGAGAATCTCCATAAGGTAATGCTGTAAATATTACCTTAACATCATTGACTAGCTTCTTCGTGAGTTTTGTTATTTTAGGTAATTTTTTATCTACGATATCTTCATCAAATTTAGAAATTTTTTTTCCAACGCTCTTATTCCCACAAAGGTACTTTATCTTTACAAAGCGATGTTTTTGAAAAATCTTAATTAATTGATTACCAATATAACCTGTAGCTCCAGCGATTAATATATCTACTTTTTTCATTTTAAACTTTGATATTCTTTTGAAATATAGATTATCTCTTTGAAAACTGAAAGCTTCTTCTTGCTTTTCTATGACCGTATTTTTTTCTTTCAACTGATCTAGAGTCTCTTGTCGTGAGTTTTTCTTTTTTTAATGTAGGTTTAAGATTTTCATCAAATAATAAGATTGCTTTTGAAATTCCATGAACCATAGCTCCGGCTTGACCTGTTAATCCGCCACCCACAACTTTACATTTTACATCGTAATCTGTAGTTTGATTTATTATTTCAAATGGTCTTATAATTTGCATTTGATGACTTGATCTTTTGAAGTAACTTTTGAAATCTTTACCATTAACTAAAATTTTACCTGTACCCTTCGACAACCATACTTTAGCTATAGAAGTCTTTCTTTTACCAGTAGCATATTTTAAATTTTCCATAATTATTTACGTATAGTATTTTTTTTATTTAATTTATTTATTTCAAGGATTTTTGGATTTTGTGCAGTATGAGGATGGTCTGAGCCAGAATATATTTTTAACTTAGATAGTTGTTTTTTTGCAAGAGGTCCTCCAGGTAACATTCTTTTAACAGCTAGTTTTAATATCTCGCCTGGTTTTTTTACACTTAATCTCTCAGGTGTTGTTTCTTTTATTCCACCTGGATATCCTGTGTGTCTATAATACTTTTTATTTTCAAATTTATTGCCTGTAAATTTTAAATGTTCCACATTTTTTACAATTATAAAATCCCCATTGTCCATATGTGGAGTGAAATTTGTCTTATTTTTTCCTCTGAGAATTTTTGAAATTATAGTTGCTAATCTTCCCACAACAGCATTGGAGGCATCAATTTCGTACCATTCATGATTTAAATCACTTTTTTTCAAAAACTTTGTCATAGATGCGGGATTAATACTCGATATAAAAATAATGTCAATTCTAGTTATAAATATTCAAAAATAGAGATAATATCAATGGTTTTTAGCCTTGAACCTATTAGCTCAACTATAATAGAATGAATTAATTATATAAGGAGATATCTATGACAAAATCAAAAAATCCAGAAACTATTGCATTACATGGAGGAGATTATAGAAGCGATCCATCAACTACAGCAGTAGCAGTGCCAATATACAGAACAACATCTTATCAATTTAATAGTACAGATCATGCCGCAAACTTATTTGGACTGAAAGAATTTGGTAATATTTACACAAGGATTATGAATCCTACAAATGACGTCCTTGAAAAGAGAGTCGCGGCACTTGAAAATGGATTAGCATGTGTAACTGTAGGATCCGGCCAAGCCGCTTCTACATTTGCCATAATGAATTTATGTCAATCTGGTGACAATTTTATTAGTTCAACAGATTTATATGGAGGTACAGTAAATTTATTTACTCATACGTTAAAAAAATTAGGTATTGAGTGTAGGTATGCTGATCCATCCGATCCAAAAAATTTCGAAAAACTTGTAGACGATAAAACAAGATGTTTTTATGCAGAAACATTACCAAATCCATATTTGAGGGTGTTTCCTATTAAAGAAGTTTCAGATATCGGAAGAAAACACAATATCCCTTTAATTATGGATAACACTGCGTCACCAGTTATTTGTAAACCGCTAGATCATGGAGCTGCAGTAGTAGTTCACTCTCTTACAAAATTCATTGGTGGCCATGGAACTGTAATTGGAGGATGTTTAGTAGATGGTGGTAATTTTGATTGGACAGCCGATCCTAAAAGACAACCCTTGTACAATGAACCAGATGCGAGTTACGGTGGAGCAGTATGGGGTGAGGTAGTTCCACAATTGACTGGAGCTAATGTTGCTTTTGCGGTTAGAGCTAGAGTGTGTTTATTAAGAGATTTAGGCGCACCCTTAGCACCTGATAATGCGTGGGGTATTATTCAGGGATTAGAAACTGCACCATTAAGAATGAAGCAACATTGCACAAATGCAGAAAAAGTTGTTGAATTTTTAACTAAACATAAAAATGTAGATAGAGTTATATATCCTACTCTACATAAAGGAGCAGTTGGAGATAGAGCAAAAAAATATTTTAAAGGTGGAAATGGCGCCCTAGTAGGTATTGAAGTTAAGGGTGGAGTAGAGGCAGGAAAAAAATTTATTGAAGCTTTAAAAATGTTTTATCATGTGGCAAATATAGGTGATGCTAGAAGTTTAGCAATTCATCCAGCAACAACTACTCATAGCCAATTAACAGAAGAGGAATTACTTGCTGCAGGTGTAACACCTGGTTATGTTAGATTATCCATAGGAATAGAGCACCCGGATGATATAATTGCAGATTTAAAACAAGCTTTAGATGCTTCAGGTAAACCTAGCTTAAAGGCCGTAAGTTAGAATTATTATTTATATATAAAAAATATATAACTGAGCTTACTAAAAATATTGAACTTATTTGGTGCATAGATGCGATTTTAATCTGTGCACCATAAAGTAGAGTTAAAATTCCAAGAAAAATTTGTAATATCAATAATAAACCGATTAAATAAATAATTTTGTAAAGAAAACTTATTTTATTTTTCCGTATGTAATAAAATAAATAAACATAGAAAAATAGAATAATGTAGGCAATGTTTCTATGCATAAATTGTACAAGTGATGGGTCACTAAAAGCTGACATTTTTAAAAGATTTGAATATTTATTATCATCAGGAAAATAATTTAAACCCATTTTAGGCCAAGAATTATAGATAGTACCAGCATCCATTCCAGATACAAAAGCGCCAATTGTTATTTGTATGAAAACCAAAACTAACAACAAGAGAGGTAAAAATTTATTTATAGGTTTATCAATTATCAAATTTGTATTTATTCTTAAATAATTCCAGTAAATTAAAGAGAGAATAGCAAATGCCCCCAACAAATGAATAGAAAGTCTAAAATGGCTTACATCAACCCTATCTACTAGACCACTGGAAACCATATACCAACCTATAAATCCTTGAAAACAGATTAATAAAAATATGAAATATAAACTAAAAAGTTTAGTAAAATTTATTTTAAATGAAAAATATATTAATGGTATAAGAAAAGATAAACCTATTAGTCTTCCTAAAAATCTATGTATCCATTCCCACCAAAAAATTATTTTAAATTCATCTAGAGTCATATTAAAATTTTGAAGTTTATATTCTGGTATTTGTTTATATAAATTAAAATAATTAACCCAATCATTTTGATTTAATGGTGGTAATGATCCAGAGAATAATTCCCACTCAGTTATTGATAAACCTGAATCAGTTAATCTTGTTAATCCACCAACTATAATCATTAACGCTATTAACCAAAACATAAATATTAACCAAATGGATATCTGCCTGTTAATTTTTAAGCTCTCTGCAAACATATTGTTTAGATATATTAAATATGTATAATTCCAATTGTATAAATGTCGCCTGAAAACAAAAAGAAACTGAACAAAATTAGAGTAAAATTAGATAGGATCGATGATTCATTATTAATTTTGATTAAAAAAAGAACTAGTTTAGTCAAAAAGGTTCTTAAATTAAAAAAATTTAAGTATCAAATTGTTGATAAAAAAAGAATAAAAAAAATACTTCATCGTATAAAAATTAAATCAATATCAAATAGCATTGACCCTAGAATAACAAATAGAATATGGGTAAATATGATTAAATCTTATATTGATTATGAAAAAAGAAATTTTAAAAACAAATAACTATTTACTGTGGGGTGGGAGTTTTTTTTCTACGAAAATTTCATGTTTACGTGTCGACGGATTATATTTTCTAGCCTTAAGTTTTATTTTAGCTTTTTCTCCACCTGAAGGTTTTTTTACATAATAGAAAAAAGGACTATCAGGTTTACTTTCAGGTACTAATCTTACTTTAACATGTGTTTTTTTAGCCATATTATTTTTTCAAGTTTTTAATTAAATTTGAAATTCTATAAATTTTTTTTTTAATTTCATCATGTTTTATAGATATTTTGTCTATTTCGTCAATAGTTGAGTCCTCAGAATTTAAAAACTTTTTTACACCTTTTATTGTCATACCTTTGTCTTTTAGTAGATATTTAATCTGTTTTAATTTATCAATTGAAGTTTCATCGTAATATCTTCTATTACCTGAAAAAATTTTGGGTTTAATTTGTTTAAATTCTTTTTCCCAAAACCTTATAGTATGAGTAATATTTTTTTTATTATTCTTATTTACTAAATTAAGAATTCTAGCAACCTCACCTATTGATTTATAAGTTTTATTAGACATTAATTATTTATATAACTCTTAAATTCTTTTGAGGCTTTAAAAGTAATAACATTTCTTTTTGAAATTATGGCTTGTTTTTTAGTTTTTGGATTTCTTCCAATTCTTTCAGATTTCATTTTTAAAATAAAAGTTCCAAACTTTGATATTTTTACTTTTTTATAAGTAATTAAATTTTTTAATAGTATTTCAAAAAACTCGTCCAGGATAATTTCTGATATTTTTTTTGAAAATCCTATTTGCATATAAATAGAGTTTATTATTTCTTGTTTTGTTAAGTTTTCTCTCATTAATTAATATTATCTTTTATTTTATCGATTAGCTTACCTTTAATTATTCTTTCACATACATCTAAGGAGTTTGCGAAACCTATATAATCAGTTCCACCATGGCTTTTTATTACTGGTGATTTTAAACCTAAGAGTATAGCTCCATTATACAGTCTTGGATCTAATTTATTTTTAAATTTTTTTAAATTTTTTAAATTTAGAAACGACGAAATTTTTCCTAATATACTACTAGTGAGAGCAAACTTTAGTTCATTTGTAATAAAATTTGCTGTACCTTCTGCAGTTTTCAATGCTACATTACCTGTAAATCCGTCCGTGACAATAACGTTAACATCACCGTCCATTATATGGTTTCCCTCAATATAACCACAAAAATCGTACATTAAATTTTTTTTAGTATTTAATTCTTTATACGTTTTTTTAATTATAGTATTACCCTTTAACTCCTCTGATCCAATATTTAACAATGCTACTTTTGATTTTTCATTTGGATAAAGTGATTTATGTAATGATGCACCCATTAAACTAAAATCGATTAAATTTTTTTCGCTACACTCAATATTTGCTCCTAAATCTAACACAACATTCATACCAGATTTATTTGGCCATAAGGCAGATAAAGCTGGTTTGTCTATATTTTCAATCATATCCAAATTTAATTTTGCAATAACAAATAACGCACCGGTATTTCCTGCTGAAACAACGATATCAGACTCCATTTTTTTTACACTATCAATTGCTAGCCACATGCTAGTGGTTCTACCTTTTTTTGCAGCACCTAAAGCACTATCTTCATTTGTTATTTGTTGATCTGTATGAATTATTTTATATTCATTGTTTATTTTATTCAAATTTAACAATGGGTTAATTAAATTTTTATTACCAAAAATATTATATACAATATTTTTTGCTCTAGAGGAGTGAAGAGAAATTCCTTTTATTACTTTTTCTGGAGAGTTGTCGCCACCCATTGCATCAACTGCAATAGTAATTTTATCTGACATATTATTTTTTAGGTTCTATTACTTGTCTTCCTTTATAAAAACCTGTTTTTAAATCTAAATGATGAGACAATCTATACTCACCAGATTTTTTATCTTCAATTACATTCTTTGAGATTACTCTATTGTGAGATCTTCTTTTGCCAGCTCTGGATTTTGTTGTTTTTCGTTTTGGTACAGCCATAATTAAATTTTAGGTTCTAATATATCTTTTGAAAAGGAATTTAAAGAGTTTTTTTCTAAAAAAGATTCATATTTATCAAAATAATTGATAAAAAAACTAGTATTTATAGATTTATCTATGTATTCCTCTAAAAAAAACTTTTTTTGATTATTCTCAATTTCTTTCCATTTATCAATATTCTCGATTAACTTATAAAAAATATTTAAATAATCCTTCATTTTTTTATTAATAGAAACGTCACCATACCCAATCTCTCTTATAGATGTTTCGATTTGTCTAAAAATAAAATCATATATTTCCTGCATTGTTTTTTTTGAACAATTATTTTTAAAAATCTTAAGAAAAAAAGCAAAATGCATCAAAAATATAATTAACCTCATAGAAAATGTTTCATTTATATTTATATTTTCGTATAGAGATTTATTTCTAGTTAATTTAATCAAATTGTTGTAAATATTAATATATTTTAATTTCATATGTTAAGATTTTTATATTTAGCATTAATATTTATAACAAGTTGTTCAACTAATAAAGTAGTAAGTAATCATGGTATAAGTTTTATTGATATAAAGTCAAAACAATTAGTTGAAAATAAATCAAATAAAAATGATATAATTCAAATACTTGGACCTCCATCTATTAAAAGTGAATTTGACGAGAACATATGGATATACATTGAAAGAAAAAAAACTAGTACGACAGTATTTACACTTGGTAAACGAAAAATAGAAAAAAACAATGCTTTAATTGTACAAATTAATGATAATGGTTTACTAGAAGAAAAAACTCTAATCAATTTAGATAACATGAACGATTTAAAATTCAGCAAAAAAGAAACCAAAAGTAATTACACAAAAGACTCATATATATATAACGTACTTACTAGTTTAAGAGAAAAAATAAACAGTCCAACTAAAAGAAGAGTCAGAGAAGAATAAATTCTAACCAGCAATAACGGCCAATAACAACAAAGCCACAATATTTGTTATTTTGATCATTGGGTTTACCGCTGGACCTGCTGTATCTTTATAAGGATCTCCTACTGTATCACCGGTTACAGCAGCTTTATGTGCGTCTGACCCTTTTCCACCGAAATTACCATCTTCAATATATTTTTTTGCATTATCCCAAGCTCCACCGCCAGCAGTCATTGAAACAGCAACAAATAGTCCAGTAATAATTACTCCAAGTAACATTGCACCTACAGATGCTAAAGCCGCTACTTGACCACCGATTGAGTATATAATGAAATAAAGTACAATTGGTGACAATACAGGTAATAAGGATGGTACAATCATTTCTTTTATTGCCGCAACAGTTAATAAATCAACAAGTTTTGCATAATCGGGTTTCTGAGTTTTTTTCATTATACCTGGGAATTTCTTAAATTGTCTTCTTACCTCGATTACAACAGCACCACCTGCCCTTCCTACTGCTTGCATACCCATTGAACCAAAAAGATAAGGTAGCATTCCACCAATTAACAAACCTACAACAACATAAGGATTTGATAAATCAAATGTTACTATTATTCCCTCTAGTTTTGATCCAGCTTCTTTTGAAAAATGCTTTATATCCTCAGTGTAAGCCGCAAATAATACAAGAGCTCCTAACCCTGCTGAACCAATAGCATAACCTTTTGTAACAGCCTTTGTTGTATTTCCCACTGCATCAAGCGCATCCGTGGTTTTTCTAACATTATTCGGTAACTTTGACATTTCTGCAATACCTCCAGCATTATCTGTTACTGGGCCATAAGCGTCTAATGCAACCACCATACCAGCTAATGCTAACATTGTAGTAACTGCAATTGCTATTCCATATAAGCCTGCAATTGAATTAGTTAATAAAATACCTGCAACAATAATTAACGCTGGAACAGCAGTCGCCTCCATTGAAACTGCTAAACCTTGAATAACATTTGTACCGTGTCCTGTCGTCGATGAACTAGCTACACTTTTCACAGGCCTATAACTTGTTCCGGTATAATATTCTGTTATCCATATTATTAAACCAGTGATAACCAAACCAATGACACCGCAATAATATAAACTCATTCCATTGAATTTTTTATCACCAACAATATATTCTGACTCAAATCCAAGTACATAGTCCGTAAGTGGATAAAGTATTATTAAAGACGAAATTGCTGTAGCAACAAAGCCTTTATATAGAGCTCCCATAACATTTTTACTGTTTCCTAATTTTACGAAAAAAGTACCTAAAATTGATGTCACTATACATGCACCCCCTATAGTCAAAGGGTAAATCATCATACTTAAATCATTTTGAAAAAAAATAGAAGCTAAAACCATAGTCGCAACTATAGTAACAGCGTAAGTTTCAAATAAATCTGCAGCCATACCAGCACAATCTCCAACATTGTCACCTACATTGTCAGCAATAACAGCTGGATTTCTAGGATCATCCTCAGGTATTCCAGCTTCAACTTTTCCAACTAAGTCAGCTCCAACATCAGCACCCTTAGTAAATATTCCTCCACCTAATCTAGCAAAAATTGAGATTAATGATGCTCCAAAACCTAAAGCCACAAGTGCATTTACAATTTCTCTTTCTTCAATACCAAACTTTAAAAGAAGGTAATAGTACACGGCAATTGATAACAGAGCTAATCCAGCAACTAACATTCCTGTAACAGCACCAGATTTAAAAGCTACATCTAAGCCATTCTTTAAACCTTTTCTTGATGCTTCTGCAGTTCTTACATTCGCTTGTACAGAGACTAGCATGCCGACATATCCTGCAATTCCTGACAAAGCAGCTCCAATAAGATATCCAAGACCTACCAATGGGCTAAAAGCAATACTTATAATAATTAGAACAACAACACCAACTATAGCTATAGTCTTATATTGTCTATTTAAATAAGCTTTAGCACCAACTTGTATGGCTGAAGCAATTTCTTGCATTTTAGGATTTCCTGAACTCGCATTTAAAATTCCTTTACCTGTAAAATAACCATATAAGATAGATAGCAAACCAGCAAAAATTGTATAAATAAGTATTGTTTCTGAAATATTGTCCATAGTTTATTGACCTTTCATATTTAAAAACCGGACAATACAAAAATAATAGTAAAACGCAATAACTATGTTTTATAAAAAATGTGTATAACCTTTAAATTTAGTAGTATTTATTGGTTTTTTATTATTTTTTAAAACGTTTTTACCTGAATATTTAGTAATTTTACCTATAATTGTTATTTTTTGATTCATTTTTTTTGAATATAGATAAATTTTTTTCCTATAAAATTTAGGGGCAGTAAACAATATTTGATAGTCATCACCATGAAAAACGAATTTTTCTTTTTTTAAATTATTTTTTTTTAAAAATATTTTCATTTTTGCAGATATTGGAATTTGTTCAAGATTTATTAAAAAATTTAACTTTTGCTTATTAATTAATTTATTTAGATCGTCGATTAAACCGTCTGATATATCTATTGAAGTATTTGCATACTTCTTTATTAAATTACATGCTGATGAAGGAATTTCTGGAATATAATATTTTTTAATAAAATAATTTTTTAAATTTTTATTAGTGATATATTTTTTTTTTAAATAATTTAAACCTACAAAGCTATCACCTAAATTACCAGTTACATAGATATCATCGTTAATTAAAGCATTATTTCTTTTGATCACTTTTTTTGAAAAACCTACAGAAGTAATTGAAAATGAGGTAAATTTTGAAGAAGTTGTATCACCACCGGAAATTTGTATATTGAATTTTTTTTGCTCGCTTTTTAGGGCATTAATTATTAGTTTAATATTTTTTTCATTTATATCATTTTTTTTAAAACAAGCTGAAATAAAGTAATACTTAGGAGCAACACCTTTACAGATCAAATCTGAAAGAGAGGACCGAATAATTTTTTTAATAACCCAAACAGGTTTTTTAAAATCAATAAAATGAATGCCTTCATTATAAGAGTCTGTTGAAATAACTAAATTTTTATTTTTATAATAAAAAACATCATCATTTAAATTTAATGAACTTGGATTATTTTTTGATAACTTTGACAAATGCTTATTTATAATATCAAATTCTTTCATACAGACCTTATTTTTTTTGATATTTTGTCTAATAATGCATTTAAAAATTTGGTTTGTTTTTCGTCAATAAAAAAATTTGATGCATTAAGATACTCTTTAATAATAATTTTAGAAGATGTATTTGGCTTATATAAAAACTCATAAATTGCGCATTTAATTATTATTTCAAAAACTTTATCAATTTTTTTTAAGTTTAAATCATTTTTTAAATGATTTTTTATTTCTTCATTAATTAATTCATTTCTTTCAATTGTTCCGGTTACAATATCTTTTATAAACTTTTTAAATCTGTGTTTTGGAAAATATAATTCTTCATCATGGTTAAATAATCTATTGTAAATTTTTTGAACTATAATAACCCTTGGATTATTTTTATAACTAAATTTTAACATCCTTACTTTTGAGAAATGACAGATATAACAGCTGCTGCAGCCTCTCCGCCTTTATTGTATCTTCTCTTAGCTTGTGATTTATTAAGGCAGGTGATTATACCATTTCCTATAGGTTTCATAATATCTACAGATAAATTCATAATTGCATCTGTGGTTGATTTAGAAATAAAATTAAAATGAGGAGTTTGACCTTTAATCACGCAACCTAATGCTAAAAAACAATCAAATTTTTTTTTATTTTTAGATATTGTAACTGGAATTTCAAAAATACCTGGCGTGTAAATAATCTTAATTTGAAACTTTTTATTTAATTTCTTTTTAGCATTATTTAATAAAGATTTTGATATATCTTTGTAATAATTTGCAATTACTATAAGTATTTTTTTTTTCATTTAATAATTTCCTGATTTATAATTTTTATATCATATCCATCTAGGCCAACTACTTTTTTTAAAGAACTTGTAACTAATATCATTTTTTTTATTTTTATATCTTTTATGATTTGTGCACCTATACCATAATTTCTTATTAATTTGTCATTTTGATTTTTTTGGTTAACTTTATCTTTATAATCCTTTAAAGTTTGTGATACAGATTTAAGGTTTGTGTCTTTTATGAATATTAAAACACAATTGTTAAATTTTTTGAAATAATTTAAAGTTTTTTTAAATGAATTTGGGAGTGTTTGTTTGATTAAATAGTATTGTATAATATCTGATGAAATAACTCTTACTCTTGGATAATTTTTTTTATTAATATTGCCTTTTATCAGTGCAAAATGCTCAACTCCATCTAGTAAATTTTCATAAACTCTTATTTTGTAAAGTTTTCCATCAATTCTAATATTTGATTTTTTTTTTTAATTTAATTAATTTTTCTTTTTTTAACCTATATGCTATTAAATCTTCAATTTTACCAATACATAATTTATGTTTTTTTGCAAAATTAAATAAGTTTTGACCCTTTGCCATTGAGCCATCCTCATTCATAATTTCACATATTACTGCAGAAGAATTTTTTTTTGATAACTTTGCAATATCCACAGAAGCTTCAGTGTGGCCTGCTCTTACTAAAACACCACCATCTTTTGCAATAATTGGAAAAACATGACCTGGTGACACAATATCATTTTTTTTAACATTTTTTTTTGTAGCAATTTTAATAGTTCTTGCTCTATCTTTTGCTGATATCCCAGTTGTCACACCTGTTTTTGCTTCAATAGATACAGTGAAAGCAGTTTGATGCCTAGATTTATTAACTGGTGACATATAATTTAAATTTAATTTTTTAGCTTGTAGACTATCCATAGCCAAACATATTAATCCTCTACCATTTTTTGCCATGAAGTTAATCTTTTTCGGGTTAACATCTGATGCGCAAAATATTAAGTCACCCTCATTTTCCCTATTCTCATCATCAACAAGAATATACATGCCGCCTGATTTAGCGACAGATATAATTTTCTTTATGCTGCTAAATTTATTTTTTTTCATTTATAAACTTATTCACATATTTTGATAAAATATCAATTTCAATATTCACATAATCTCCCACTTTAATATCAGAAAGATTTGTCATTTTTAATGTGTGAGGAATTAACCATATATAAAATTTATTTTTACTTAATTTAGAAATAGTCAGTGAAACACCATTTACTAAGATAGATGCTTTATTTACTAAATATCTGTAATAATTATTTCTAATAGTAAACTCATATTCATAAGCCTTATCTTGCTTTGAAATTTTTGTGAGTTTTGATGTTGTGTCAATATGACCTTGACATATGTGACCAGAAATTTGTTGCCCCCATTCTAGAGGTAATTCAAGATTAATTTTGTCATTTATTTTAATGTTGTTAAATTTACTTTTTATTAAAGTTTCATTTGATAGAAAAAATTCCAAATTCTTATTTTTGTAAGAAATTAATGTTAAACAAACACCATCGCATGATATAGACATACCAATATTATTTTTTTTTAATTTAATATTTGAATTTATAAATATATTTAAACCCTTTTTTCTTTTTTTTATTTTTTTTACAAATCCAATACTATAAATTATCCCATTAAACATATTTAGTTATATTTGTATAAAATATCATTCTCAAGATATGTGTTTACTTTTTGATTTTTTTTAAAAATTTTACTTAATTTACTACATAAAATTGAAACGTTCATTTTTTTTTTGTGATTTAAGAGAATATTGCTCTTAAATAAATAGAATTCATTAAAATATTTTTCTTTTAAAAATTCACTTGTTAAATTTTTACCACCCTCGACTAGCAAAAAGTTAATTCTCATAAATTTAATTTTTTTTAAAATAAATTTTAAATCCATTTTTTTTTTTTCAATTAAAGGACATTTATATAGATAAACTCCCTTCTTTTTTAGATAATGATATTTTTTATTTCTTAAACTATAAAAGATGATTGTTTTATATTTTTTAGCCGATTTAACAATTTTTGAATTTAATTTTATTCTTAATTTACTATCTACTATTATTCTTGTTGGTGAAAATTTTTCTAAACCCTTAATTCTGCAATTTAAAATTGGATCGTCATTGTTGAGTGTTTTGCTAGAAATTAAAATTGCTTCATTTTTATATCTTAATAGGTGAGAATATTCTCTGCTATATTTATTAGTAATATATTTTTTAGTACTATTTATTATAAAATTTTTTGATACAGCTAATTTACCAGTGATATATGGGAATTTTTTTGTTTTGTTAAAAAAATATGATTTATAAATATTTTTTGCTTCATTTTTTAATACATTTTTAAAAACTTTAATTTTTTTTTTTTTTAAAATATTATATGATTTTCTCGAAGTTCTTTCATCAATGTCGTCTATTGCATAATAAACTTTTTTAATTTTTGAGTTTATTATAGCTAAAGTGCATGGAGGAGTTTTTCCATAATGACAGCATGGTTCCAAAGAAATATAAATTGAACTTCCTTTTAAATTTTTTTTACATGATTTGATTGCATTTATTTCGGCATGTGGTCTACCGTGATAACCAGTTTGGCCAGTTGAAATAATTTCGTTATCTTTAACTATTACACAGCCTACAGAAGGGTTTTCGCCTGTGAGTCCTATTCTTTCACTCGCTAAAGATAAAGCGAGTTTCATAAACTTTTTATCAAAACTATTTGTTTTTAATAACATTGATCTTGTCAACAAATTGAACAAAATCTTTTTCTTCTCTGAAATTTCGATACACAGATGCAAATCTTACGTAAGCTACTGGATCCAATTCTTTCAGCCCATCCATAACTAATGTTCCTATTGTATTCGAGGATATTTCGCTTTGACCTAATTCCTCTAATGTTCTTGACACATTTGTTATGAATTTTTCTACAGTATCTGTATCAATAGGTCTCTTTTTTAACGCTATATAAATTGATTTTGATAATTTTTCACGATCAAAAGCAGATTTCCTTCCATTTTTTTTTACAACAATTAACTCTCTAAATTGTACTCTTTCAAAAGTAGTAAACCTTTCACCACAATTGCAGAGTCGTCTTCGTCTTATCGAGGTACCATCTTCTGTTGGACGAGAGTCCACAACAGAGGTTTCACCCTTTTTGCAAAATGGACAAATCATTACTTAGATTTATAATTATCTTAAGTGTTTGTAAATCGGGAAATTAGAGCACAATTCAACAACTTCTTTTCTAACTTCAGCTTCAACTTTTGAATTATCTTCAGGATTTTTAGATAGACCATTTATTGTCTTAGTTATTAATTCTCCAATCTTTTCAAACTCTTTTAATCCAAAACCTCTAGTAGTAGCTGCTTGCGAACCAAGTCGTATTCCAGATGTAATCATCGGACTCTCAGTGTCAAATGGTATACCATTTTTATTACATGTTATGTTTGCTCTAGACAAACTATCCGATGCTATATTACCTTTCACACCAAAAGGTCTCAAATCAACAAGCATTAAATGAGTATCAGTTCCTCCAGAGTAAATCTTAAATCCATTATTTTTTAAAGTTTCCGCTAAAATTTTTGCATTTGCTAACACCGAACTTATGTATTCTCTAAATTCGGGCTTTAATGCCTCTAAAAAGCCAACAGCTTTGGCAGCAATAATATGCATTAAAGGCCCACCCTGATAACCGGGGAATACAGCAGAATTAAATTTTTTTGCCAAATCTTCTCTATTTGTAAGTATAATTCCTCCTCTAGCGCTTCTAAATACTTTATGAGTAGTTGATGTAACAACATCGGCATAATCAACTGGATTTGGATAACCTTTTCCCGCAACTAATCCAGAAAAGTGAGCCATATCAACCATAAAATATGCATTTATTTTGTCTGCGATTTCTCTAAATTTTTTGAAATCAATTATTCTTGAATAGGCACTTCCACCAGCAATTATTAACTTTGGTTTATGTTCAACAGCTAATTTTTCTATTTTGTTATAATCTAATAATTCCGTTTCCTTATCAACCTCGTATGCTATCGCATTAAACCATTTACCGGAAACTGCCGCTTTAGATCCATGAGTCAAATGTCCTCCAGAATTAAGGCTTAACCCCATTATAGTATCACCCGGTTTTAATAAAGCTAAGAAAACCGCTCCGTTAGCTTGTGCTCCGGAGTGTGGTTGAGCATTTGCAAATTGACAATTAAATAATTTTTTCAACCTATCAATAGCCAAACTTTCAGCAACATCAACATGTTCACATCCATTGTAATATCTCTTGCCTGGATAGCCTTCTGCATACTTGTTTGTTAATACTGAACCCTGTGCTTCTAAAACTGCTTGTGAAACAATATTTTCAGATGCAATGAGCTCTATATGATTTTGCTGACGATTTAATTCATCATCAATTGCTCTCGATATTTCAGGGTCAACATCTGAAAGTTTCTTTTCAAAAAAATTCTCGTAATTCGGATTTAAATATTTTCCTTCACTTGACATTTTAAATTCTCCTTAATCTTTTAGAGTGTCTTCCACCCTCAAATTCAGTATTTAAAAAAACTTTTATAAAACTACAAGCTTTTTTTCTATTAATCAATCTAGAACCTAATGTAATGACATTTGAGTCATTATGCAATCTTGATAATTTTGTTGATTTTATGCTAAAACATTGAGCAGCTCTAATATCTTTGTGTCTATTTGCAGTAATATTCATACCTGTGCCAGATCCACACACCAATATACCGCGATTATTTTTATTTAATTTCACTTTATTGGCTAATTTATGGGCAAATATGGGGTAATCAGTTTTTTTATTATTATTTGGGCCTAAATCGATAGCTTTTATATTTTTTTTTAACAGATAATTTTTTATATATTCTTTAAGATTAAAACCGGCGTGATCTGATGAAATATAAATTTTTGTCAAATTAATTAAAATTATAATCTAAAACGCAAGCTACCAAGTGAACTCTATTTTCTTCACCACCATTAAATGCATTATGATATTTTACATTGTTAGTAACCCATACGCCACCATCTGCTGGCATATGCTGAGCAGCCTTATCAATAACCATTAAACATCCTGGATTTGTTACAATAGGAACATGTAATCTTGGTTCAGGATCCCTGTGCCAGCTTAAAGTAGATCTTGGTTCTTTGAGTAATAGTCTAACCCTACCTAATTTATAATGTTTTTTTAATTCATCGAAAACTTCTTTAAAATAAGTGTGTTCAAATTCTTTTAAAAATTCTGTGTATTTGCTTTCATCTATTTTAACATCTCTAGAAACTTCTATTCCAGTAGAATCTGGTTTTGTCCAATAAACACCTCTTGCCTTATTTCCTTGTATGGACTCTGGATCTCCAGGAATTTGTGTCAATGGTATTGCTGCAAAATGAGGAATTCCTAAACTTGTATCAAATCCTTTAATTTTTAAAACTTCGTTTAAAGCATGTCTTAATTTTTTTAAGTCAAACCTAATTTCTTGCTTTTGAAAATCTCCAGGGATTTTTTGAGTTTTAATTTCGTTCAAAGATGTTACATTGCTCATATTAAATAATTACTTTATTTATTAATATAATACATATAAATATTGCCGCATATTAAATTTTAATTGAGAATGATTATCACTGGAAAATATCCTAGTCTAAGATTAAGACGTAATAGACGTAATGATTGGGTTAGACGTCTAGTAGAAGAACATAAATTAGGCATAAACGATTTAATTTTACCTATATTTATAATTGATGGAAAAAATAAAAAAGTAAAAATTAAAGATATGCCGAATATCTATAGATATTCTATCGACAAACTTCCATCTGTTCTTGATAAGGCAGTAAAATTAAAAATACCAATGGTAGCCTTATTCCCTTACACAAAAAAAAAATATAAAGATAAACAGGGAAAAGAATCCCTAAATGAAAATAATTTAGTTTGTAGAGCTTTAAGATTTATAAAAAAACGTTACAAAAATAATATTGGCATAATGTGTGATGTTGCATTAGATCCCTATACTTCACATGGACATGATGGGATTTTAAAAAATAAAATCATTCTTAATGATGAAACTAATGAAATCTTAATAAAACAATCTCTTCTTCAAGCTGAGATGGGTTGTGATGTATTGGCACCGTCCGATATGATGGATGGTAGGATTGGATTAATTAGAAATGAACTAGATAAAAATGATTACAAAGATGTTCAAATACTTTCATATGCAGTAAAGTATGCTTCAAGTTTTTACGGACCATTTAGAAACGCTGTTGGATCAAAAGGACTTCTAAAAGGTGACAAAAAAACATATCAAATGGATTATAGAAATAAAAATGAAGCCCTTAGGGAAGTAGCTTTAGATGTAAAGGAAGGAGCAGACATGGTTATGGTTAAACCTGGATTACCATATTTAGATATTGTATCACTTGTGAAACAAAATTTTAAAATACCTGTAATCTCTTATCAGGTATCAGGTGAGTATAGTTTAATTATGAACGCAATAAATAAGAAGATTATTGATGAAAAAAGCATAATAGAAACATTAATTGCTTTCAAAAGAGCTGGATCATCTGCAATTGTAACTTATTTTGCTGAAAAGATCGCAAAACATTTATATAGATAAAACTAAATTAATAAATTTTTGACGAGAGAAGGGTATATTTATTCTCTCATCATTTAAGACTGTTTTATTTAAAAAATCAGTGATTAAATCTTGAGCATTAATTAAATCATTTTTGCTTATTTTTGTAATTTTTTTGTCTATTAAAAAATTAGGTATTTCTTTGTTTTCATTTTTTGAGTAAAATTTTTGAACACCATCTACATTTTTTTTATATGAATAATCTTTAAAGTTAATTTCATAACCCACTATCTTAAATAAATTTAATTCCCATAGAATAAATTTGCTTAACCATTCTTTATCATTAATAATTTTAAAAAAACTCTCTATATTTTCGAATAGTGTATCAATCACTTGGTTTTCTACGGTAATGGTATCAATTATTTGCATAGTATAAATGATACATTGTAATTTAATTTTATTATCCAAATAAAAAGGAGTATACACTTTATCAATTTCAACTTTGAAATTTCCTATTGAATTTTCATTTTTAGAGGAAAAGTTTAAATGTAATTTATTTCCTAAAAATAAGTAACTTTTAATTTTTTTTGAAGTTGAGCCAAATATTAAACCGGTAATTTTTCCATACTTTTTAGTATAAAAATTTGCTATCGATGTATTTTCATTGTACTTATTAATAGATAGTAAAAATCCTTTATCTTGCCAGTTCATTATCAATTATTTTTAAAAGTTTTTTTGCTGCCACTTGTTCAGCCTTTTTTTTTGAGGATCCCAGTCCATTAGAAAATTTATTATCTTTAAGTTTGACTATTACTTTAAACATCGGATTGTGACGCGGTCCAGTATTAGAAATTGTTTTGTAAATCGGCAAAGATTTAAATTTTTTTAAAGAAAATTCTTGTAATCTAGTTTTTGGATCCACTTCTATATCATAAGATGAATCTATATAATTCTTCCAATTTTTAAGTATAAATTTTTCTGCTTGTTCAAATCCTTTATCTAAATAAATCGCACCTATTATTGCTTCAATACAATCGGAAATTATTTTTTTGAGTGCTGTATTCATATCTTTTTTTGAGCTACCTATTAAAACATATTTGTCTAAATTTAAATTATTACCAATTTCAAAGCATATATTTTTGTTAACTAATGAGGCTAATTTTTTGTCCAAAATACCCTCTTTTTCATCTGGAAATAATTCCAACAACTTTTTAGAAATTATTAAACCAAGAACCCTATCTCCTAGAAATTCTAACTTTTCATAATTATTTATAGAACTATAACTTTTGTGAGTTAAAGATTTTATTAATAAATCTTTATTTTTAAATTTCATGTTTAACTTTGATTGAAATTTAAGAATTTTATTTATCATTTAATTTTTTTAAAAAATCTATCTAACCTTAAAGATTCATTCCATTTAATAAAATTAAATATGCTTCCTATTCTAGGATCTGAAGAAAAGAAAAATATTTGTGCTTTACCTACAAGGTTATTTTTATTAACAAAACCTACTTCAGAGAGAAATCTACTATCTTTTGAACAATCTCTATTATCACCTAGAAAAAAATAATGATCATCAGGCACTATATACTTTTCAGTATTTCTTATACTTAAATCATTTCTATAAGAAGCGTAATAAATTATTCCATTAGGTAGTTTTTCTTCATAAGTACTAACATTTATTTTGTTAGGACCACAATAAAGTTGATCATTTTTGTTTATTAATGTTTTAAGTACCTGAATATTGTTTATGTATAAATCACCTTCAATGAATTGGATTGTATCGTTTGGCAATCCAATTAATCTCTTAATATAATCTGTACGATTATCAGCTGGCGTCTTGAAAACTATTATATCTCCCCTTTTAGGTATTTTATTAAGAATTCTCCCTTCAAAAATAGGTGGGCTAAAAGGAAATGAGTGTTTGCTATATCCATAAGATGTTTTAGTCACAAATAATCTGTCTCCTACTAAAAGATTTGGTTCCATAGATGATGAGGGAATATAAAAAGGTTGTATCAACAAAGATCTGATTATAACAGCTATTACAAGAGCATAAATTAAAGTTTTAGTGTTTTCTATTAACCATTTCATAATTATTTTTTATTAAGTATTACATATGCAATCGAATATTTTTTTTCGTCAGATAAAGATAAAAAAACGTTAAACTTATTTACATTAAATTTTTTTTTTACTAAATTTTTAATTTTTTTTGTTATAATTATTTTGGGTTTCCCAGATTTAAGATTTTTTATTGAAATATCACTAAAATTAATCATTTTATTTCCAGTTCCTAATGCCTTCATAAAAGCTTCTTTTGCTGCAAATCTTTTTGCATAAAAATTCGATTTATTAGTAATTCTTCTGGCACTTAAAATTTCATTTTTAGAGAATATGCGAGATATAAATTTTTTGTTCTTTATAGCATTTTTAATTCTTGTATTATTAATTATATCTACACCGTTGCCTAAAATTGTCATTTATTTTGATATTTTTTTAAAATTTTTGATTACTTGTTTTAGTCCATAAAAAATCGACTCACCGATAACGAAGTGTCCTATATTAAATTCTTTAATACCTTTAATCTTTGATAAAATTTTAGCAGTTTTATAATCCATACCATGGCCAGCATGCACTTCTAGACCAAGCTTAATTGCATATTTTGTAACGTTATCAATTTTTGCAAGCTCTTTTTTATAATTTAAATTATTTTTTATTTTTTTTGAAATTTCTCCTGTGTGAATTTCTACACATTTAGCATTAAGATATTTCGAGATTTTGATATCAATTTTACTTGGATTAATAAAAAGACTTGTTCTTATATTTTGGTTATTAAGTTTATTTAAAATTAATTTAATTTTTTTTTTATTTTTCTTTAAATTAAGGCCTCCTTCTGTAGTTATTTCTTTTCTTTTTTCTGGCACTATACAAACAAAGTTAGGTCGAGTTTTAATAGCAATTTTTAACATTTCGTAATTTGCTGCCATTTCTAAATTTAAAGGAATTTTTTTAATTGATGAAATTTTTTTTAAATCTTTGTCATTAATATGTCTTCTGTCTTCACGAAGATGTATTGTAATTGAATGAGCGCCATACTTCATTGCAAGTTTAGCAGCATCTAAAGGATCGGGGTGCTTTTCACCTCTTGCATTTCGTATTGTTGCTACATGATCTATATTAATTCCTAATCTAATCATCTGATATATCGACTTCCTGGTTTTGTAATTGGAATTTTTTTTAATTTGTTTGGTACATTTTTTTTATTATATGTTGGAACATTTATTTTTACCTGAGATATAATTTGATAATTTTTAATTTTCAAATTTGATTCATCAGACCTGTCAATTAAAGAAGCAAATCCAAGCAATTTAGCTTTAGATTTCTTTATTAATTTTACACATTCTATACTTGATCCACCTGTTGTTATCACATCTTCAACTATTAGTACTTTAGAGTTTTTTTTTATATAAAATCCTCTTCTAAGTTTAAACTTACCATCAACTCTTTCACAAAATATAGTTTTTTTTTTTAATAATCGCCCTATTTCGTAACCGATCACTATTCCACCAATTGCAGGTGACAATATAAGGTCAATATTTTTAAATTTCTTTTTTATTTTTTTTGCTAAAGATGCACAAAATGATTTTGATAAATATGGATAACTTAATAATCTCGCACATTGTATATAGACAGGTGAGTGCAAGCCTGAGGATAATACAAAATGACCTTCTATTAAAGCATTAGTTTTTCTTAAAACTTTCAAGGAGTTTTTTGAAGAAAGCATATTTACTATTTTTATGTCTAATTATTTTAAAACTGTATTCTTTTTGTTTTAACTGACTAATTAAATTTGTAAAGTTTTTCAAATCATTTATCAAAAGATTAAAATGAAAGTTTATAGTATTTTTAGTTTTTTCAACCATTTCAACACTTGTTATATTTACATTATGGCTACCTATTAAAGTAGTAACTTCGCCTAAAACGCCAGGTTTATCGAATAAAGAAATCCACAATGTGGTATTATATCTTTTATTTCTTGCAGTACCATTAGTCTCTCTATATTGCCAATATCTTCTAATTGCAGCTCTTGCCTTTCCCGTTTTTGCTGTACTTACCCAGTGTAAAGACGGTGATACTTTTTTAGATGTTAATATTTTAACAACATCACCATTTCTTAATATCGATTGCATGTCGGATTCTTTTCCGTTTATTTCACAACCAACTGCTTTATCTCCAATTTTAGTGTGAACTGCATATGCAAAATCAATTGGTGTGGCATTCTTTGGTAATTTTATTACCGAGCCTTTTGGTGTAAAACAAAAAACGTTTTCTTGAAACATTTGTAATTTTGTAAATTCAAATGAGTCTTCTGGATTTTCGTTTTTATCTATAATTTCAACCAAATCTGCTAGCCAATCATATTCTTTCCAAGTTAAAGAATTAAATTTTTCTGAGGATTTATATTTCCAATGAGATGCTATACCTCTTTGAGCATATTCGTGCATCTGCATTGTTCTCAATTGAATTTCTATTGGTCTTTTATTTGGTCCAATAACAGCTGTATGTAAAGATTGATAATTGTTAATTTTGGGTGAAGAAATATAATCCTTAAAACGTCCAGGAATACAATTCCAATTACTATGAAAAACTCCCAATGCTTTATAACATTCGTCAATATTATCAAGTATAACTCTAAAACCAATTATATCGGTCATTTGTTCAAGAGAAGTTCTTTTCTTCTGAACTTTTTTCCAAAGAGAAAAAGGAGTTTTTTCTCTGCCAAAAATTCTACAATTTATTTTTTTTTCGTGTAATAATTTCTTTAATTCATCTGATACAGCATTAAAACTAATTAAGTTAGTTTCCTTAATATTGTTTAGTCTGTCCTTTATTAATTTTCTAGCCTCTGGATTTAATACCTCAAAACAAAGATCCTCTAGCTCATCCTTGATCCTATTCATGCCCATTCTGTCAGCGAGTGGAGCATAAATCTCCATAGTTTCTTTAGCTTTTCTAATTTGTTTATCTTTATTAGTTAAATATTGAATTGTTCTCATGTTATGTAGTCTGTCAGCTAATTTTACAAGAAGAACTCTTATATCTTTGGATGTTGCCAATATTAATTTTCTAAAGTTTTCAGCTTTAGAATTAGAGACTGCTTGATTCTCGAATACTGATATTTTTGTTACTCCATCAACTAAGTCTGCCACCTCTTTACCAAATTCTTTTTCTATAGTTTTATAGGTTGCATGAGTATCCTCAATTGTATCGTGTAACAAACCAGTTGCAATAGTTGCGCTATCAAGTTTTAAATCAGTAAGTATACTAGCTACAGCTACGGGATGAATTATATATGGTGAACCTTCTTCTCTTTTTTGTTTTTCATGAGCTTTTAAAGCAAATTCATATGCTTTAAACAAAGTTTCAGGATTTAAAAATTTGTTATAAAGTTTAACTTTATTAATTAAATCATCGGGTTTTAACATTATAAAATTATATCATTTAATTAATTACTTTAATACCTCTTATGCTATTAATTGGTAATTTTGACAATAATTTTGATATATTTTCTCTAGATTTTGCATGTTTCCAGTTTTTATCAATTTCATAAAGAGGAAATAAAACAAAATTTCTAGTTTTCATTCGTGGATGTGGAATGTAAACTTCGTTAATTTTGTCATTTATAATGTAGGACTTCCTGTTGAAATCAATAATATCAATATCGCATACACGAGGGTAATTTTTTTTACTTGGTTTTCTTCCCATTTTTTTTTCTAATAACTTAAGAAATAGAAAAAGTTTCTTTAAAGATAAATTAGTTTTAATTTTTAAAATAATATTTAAAAATTTTGGGAATTTTGGGTTCGGCCACGATAATGTTTCATAAAATGATGAACTATTTAATATTTTAATCTTTTGTTTTAAAATTAAATATTTAGTTTTTTCTATGTTATATATTCTGTTTCCTAAGTTAGATCCTATGGATAATATAGCAGTATTAACTGCTTTTTCTGAAGTATCGTGATTTTTCACGGTTCCAGTCTCTTGTTTTTTTGGTTTGTCTTTTATCATACATTTTCTTACCTTTAGCGACAGCTATCTCAATTTTAGCCTTGCCTTTTTTGAAATACATTTTTGTTGGAACTAGAGTTAATCCATCTTCATTAATTTTTCCAACTAATTTATTAATTTCCTTTTTAGTAAATAAAAGCTTTCTTTCTGAATAAGGATTATGATTTGAATAACTTGCTGCTTTATAAATTGGTATGTGTGAATTTACTAAAAAAATCTCACCATTCTTTTCAATAGCATAAGACTCTGCAATATTTACTTTACCCTGCCTAACAGATTTAATTTCAGATCCTTTTAGAACTATACCTGCTTCGATTAAATCTTTAAAAAAATAATTAAAACTTGCCTTTCTATTATATGAAATAATCTTTAAACCATTATTGGTTTTTTTTTTCATTATATTAATTTAGCAGTTTTTAATGCCTTTTCGATTTCATCCTCTGTTTCTTTTTTAATATTTACCAAAGGTAGTCTTATTTCATCGCTGCATAATCCTAAAAGCTTAGCAGCGAATTTTACTGGTGCGGGGTTGCTTTCAATAAAAAGAGACTTATGGACCGGTTGTAATAATTTGTTTATTCTTTCTGCTTCCTTTACTTCGTTATCTGAATTTGATTTGGAAAATTTTTGCATATCAGAGCAAAGTTTTGGTGCAATATTTGCTGTAACAGATATAACACCTACACCTCCACGTCTATTGAATTCATAAGCGAGACCATCCTCGCCTGTTAGCTGTATAAATTCCGTACCCAACTTCTTTATTGTATCATCCAATCTTTTTAAATCCCCTGTAGCATCTTTAACTCCGGCAATATTCTTTAATTCAAACAATCTTGCCATCGTATCAACTGACATATCAATTACGCATCTGCTTGGAATGTTATAAATAATTATAGGTAAGCTCGTATTATCATTTATTTTTTTATAATGTTGAAACAAACCTTCCTGTGTCGGCTTATTATAATAAGGAGTCACTACAAGGACACCATCAGCTCCGACTTTTTCTGCATGTTTCGTTAAAGCTACCGCTTCATCAGTTGAATTTGATCCTGTTCCAGCAATAACTGGAATTTTACCATTTGCTTCTTTAATACAAATTTCTATAACCTTTTCGTGTTCATCATGATTAAGCGTTGGTGACTCCCCTGTAGTACCTGCAGGTACTATACCATTGGTACCATTTTCCAAATGAAAATTAATAAGCCTAATATAAGCTTCTTCGTCTAGCTTATTGTTCTTAAATGGGGTAACTATAGCAACATTTGATCCTTTAAACATAGATATTTATAACATAGTTTGTAGAATCGTTTGATATTTTATGAAAGATAAAATTATAAAAATTCTGTTAATAAACCTATTATTTTTAAT
>MDSZ01086424.1_pt1 | contig 27170 bp, 26 predicted proteins | sample 811201 | NCBI WGS metagenome assembly MDSZ01 (sample SAMN05326647, study PRJNA326480) | marine metagenome | isolation source: seawater | place: Indian Ocean: North | collected 2010 | reverse complement strand
TGAGGTTGTTCCTTTTTGAATTAGATCAAATGATAAAATATTTAATGTATAATCATTTAATCCATTCAATTTAAGGGTATAATCACTCAGCAATAAATCAAAGCTTAAGCTCTCTAAATAAGATATTGTTTTAAATATTGAGAATATAAATGGTGATAAAAAAATGAAAAATATAAATAATGCTACATTTAATATTAATCTATGATTTATAGTTTCTTTAAAAACTAAATATTTAGCGTTTAGATAGATTAAAAGATAAATAAATATCTCTTGATACTTAATATAATTAAATAAATTTCGACTTGAACCAATACCATTAATTAAAAAGCTAATTGACGATCCAAGAAAAAATAAAAGGAAAATAATAACTAATGGATCTTTAAAAATATCATATTTATAATTAATGAATATTTTATAGGAAATTAAAGGAGTAAATAAAAATACTGCTAAGCTAATCAAAGTAAATGAAAAAGATAAGAGACCAATTTTAGGCAATACAGATAGTATCAAAATAACACTTAATATGAATGAATGGTCGTAGATAATTTTATTTGCAAATTTATACAATTTAATATCTTTTGTTAAACAATTAACTGAATGATTTATTATAATAACTTAAATTTTATTACTTTATATACAAATAATATTAGCTAATATCAAAAATAAAATTTCTTAATATAACAATAACAATGGTAAGTAAATTTTGGAAAAATAAAAAAGTAATTATTACTGGGAATACGGGGTTCAAAGGAAGTTGGTTTAGTTTAGTTCTCATACTGTCTGGAGCCAAAGTTTATGGTTTCTCTGATAAAAAAAATGATAACAATATTTTCTTCAAAACACTTAATTTAAATTCATTATATAAGACTAGTTATGGAGATATCAGTGATTTTGCTTCATTCAATAAATTTTATAAAAAAATTAAACCAGATATTTTGATACATATGGCTGCTCAACCATATGTATTCAAATCATATGATATACCATTAAAGACCATAAAAGATAATGTTGTAGGAACTGCAAATATATTAGAGACAATTAGATTAAATAAGAGTCCAAAGCTGACTTTAATAATAACTTCTGATAAATGCTATATGAACAATGAAAGAAAAAAATATTTTAAAGAGGAAGATCCACTTGGAGGTAATGACATATATAGTGCTTCAAAGGGAATGGCAGAAATAGTTTGCCATACATATAATGAAAGTTTTACTAATTTAGGAAATATCATAACAGTGAGAGCTGGTAATATTTTTGGTGGAGGAGATTTTGGAGAAAATAGATTAATTCCAGATTATTTTAAATCTATTTCAAAAAGAAAAAAAATAACTATCAGAAATCCAAAGTCTATTAGACCTTGGCAATATATTTTAAAACCAATCTCAAATTATATGATGGTTGTTGAAAAGTTTTATAATAAAAAAAATTACTTTAATAACTTTAATATAGGTCCTGGTAAAGAATCACATATACAAGTATTGAAAATAATTAGAGTTTTAGACAAGATTAACAAAATTAAAAAATCATATAGAATTAAAAAATCAAGATTAAAAGAATCCAAAATACTAAAACTTGATAACAGTAAATTTAATAAACTTTTTAATATAAAAAAAGATGAAAATATTGAATATTATCTTAATTTAACAAATCAATGGTACTCGCTTTATTATAAAAAAAATAAAAAAGAAATTGTTAACTTTACCATAAACCATATAAAGAGTTATTTTAAAGACTCTTGAAAAAAAATTTAATAATAATAAATAAGCTTTCTTTAGGTGGCGCGGAAGAATTCTTTTGTGAACTTGGAAAAAGACTGGAGGGTCAATGCTTTTTTGCAGTTTTAGAGAATGACTTTAGTTTTAAAATAAATTTCGAGTTAAAAAAATATAATATTCCAAAATATTTTCCAAGACTATTCAAAATTTTAATTAAAATACTTATTTTATTTCATTTGAAATTTAAATATATGAATATAGTTTGCTTCGATAATGAAACAGCAATCATTTCGTATCTAGTGAATAGAAAAAGTACAAAAGTTGTTTTACATACCTATCTTCCAAAATTTTACAAAACAAATATAAATTTATTTTCAAAAATTTTTTCAAATATATATAAAAACTCCGGGATTATTTCTATTTCAAAAACTACAACCAGAGGATTTGAAAATTTTACCAAAATAAAAAATTCTTTTATACCTATTATGTATAATATTCTTAATTATGAAAAACTAAAATTAGAAAATTCTTTGAATTTAAATGAACCAATTTTTTTTTTATTATCTAGATTTGATAAAGATAAAAACATTGAACTCTCTTTAAAATTAATTTTTTACATAAAGAACATTTTAAACCAACATAATATAAAATTATTTATATTTGGGGATGGTTCCAAAAAAAATGATATTTCAAAAAAAATAGATTTTTATGACTTAAATAAAAATGTTTTTATTAAATCTTTTCAAAGAAAACCCTTTAAATTTTTAAAAAGAAGTGACATTTTTTTAAATTTTTCTTATTTTGAAGGTTGGTCAAGAGTAGTACACGAATGTAGTTATTTGGGAGTTAGAGGAGTATCTTTTGACTGTCCATATGGACCTAAGGAAATCTTATTTAATGATTTAGATAAAAAAATTAAATATCCATCATTAATTAATAATATTTATTTAATAGAAGTTATTAAAAACTATGATAATCAAAATTTTGACAATATATCTAATGAAGAAATTAATTTAGCTAATTTAATGGTAGAAATATTTAAAAGTAAATTAAAAGATAAAAAAAATGATTACATAAATAAGTATTCTCAATCTAATGAAGAACTCATGGAGATTATAAGTAAATGAGACTCTATTTAAGTTCTTTTATTAAAATTACCAGTTTACTTAAACAAAATAGGTTTATAGTATTAATAGTAATATTCATCTTAAGTATTTTAGAATTTCTATCAATTTCATCATTAATTCCTCTAATATACGCGCTATTTAATCCAAATGATTTAAATAATTTTTTGATAAGCAATTTTAATATCCAAATTAATATGGATATTAAGATTTTTATGCTGATTTTTGTATTTTTTATTTTTTCTTTAAGGTTTATTCTAACGTCTTTATTTATTTATTTTTTATTTTCATATAATAGAAAGTTAAAGAGTGAAATATCATTTAAAATTTTAAATTATAGCCTTAAAAGCACTGATAATTTTATCAATAAAAACATAAGCACATTTCAAAAACAAATTAATATGAATGTCGATTATGTGGTTGATATATTTGTAATACCTATTTTTAATTTATTATCTGAACTATTAATTATTTGCCTTCTTTTTATGCTATCGTTTTTAATAATTGGTAAAAATATTTTTCTGCCAGCTATTATATTAACTACAATAAGTTATTTTTATATTAAGTTATTATCTAAAAAACAAAATTATTACTCTAATCAAATTAGTAGATTTACTTCTGGCTGCAATAATGAGTTAAAAAAAATCTTTGATCTATCCAGTGAATTGATATTTAAAAAAAAATCTAATTTCTTTACTAATAACTTTATGATTGCCCGTGAGGGATTAAATAAGGCTATTATGATTTTTCAAATAATAAATAGAATGTCTATTGTCTTAATTGAATTTATTATTTTTATAATCATAATATTTATTTTAGCTATAAATTTTAGTAATGACATTATTGAAACAATAATAAAACTTTCAGCAATTACAGCCATATCATTCAGATTAATACCTTCCTTCAGCAGATGTAATATTGCTTTAAATCAGATTAAATTCTCAAAGCCTTTTATTATTGAGACAACTGAAATTTTAGACAAAATTTCAGATAAAAAGTCATATAAAAAAATCCCTTTACAATTAATGAGGTTTGAAAATGTTACTTTTAAATATGAAAAAAATAAAAAAATATTTAAGTACAATCTATCTATTAATTTAAATAAAAATACGATTATAAAAGGTAAAAATGGATCAGGTAAATCTACCTTATTGAAAATAATATTTGGTATCAATGAACCACTAGAGGGTGAAATTTATTTAATAGATAAAAACAAAAAAAAACAGCTACTTGATAGGTATTCAATTAATCAAAATATCACCTATATCCATCAAAATTCAAAAATTTTTGAAGGAAGCTTATATAATAATATCTCTTTAGATAATAAGAATAGAATTAATAATAATTTAATGAAAAAAGCTTTAAAAGTATCTACTTTAGATACTTTAGATTTATCACAATTTGAAAAAATTGAAGAAGAAGGAAAAAATATATCTGGAGGTGAGTCACAAAAAATACTTATTGCAAGAGCTATTTACTCTAATCCTAAATTAATTATTTTTGATGAAACTTTTAGCTCAATTGATAAAAAAAGTATATTGAAAATTATTAATAACTTAAAATTATATAAAATTAAGTTTTTTGTAATTTCTCATAATAAAAATATACCTGACAATTATTTTGATCAAATAATCAAATTAAATTAATTTTTTTCTTGAATGATCTTTAAAAAGCATTAATTAATATTTATGAGTACTAAAAAATTTAATTCATTCAATAATTATAGTTCAGATCTTAACAATATTTTTAATCACGTAAATGTTTCAGATTTAAGTGGTAAAGATTTAAATTTAGAAAAGTCATTAATAAAATTAAATAAAAAAATTAATAAAAATAAAGTTTTCTTAATTGGTAATGGCGGTAGTTCTTCTAATTGTGATCATATTTCAAATGATTTTTCAAAAATACTAAATACAAAATGCATTAATTTATATGGCTCTGGTGTATTTACTTGTTATTCAAATGACTATGGATACGATAATGTGTTCTCACAACAGTTAAAAACTTTATCTGAAAAAAATGATACTTTAATATGTTTAAGCTGTTCTGGTGAATCAAAGAATTTGATTAATGCAGTAAAAGTAGCGAGAAAAAATAAGCTATCAGTCGTGACTATGACAGGGATAAATCCAAAAAATAAACTTAAAAATATGGGTGATTTGAACTTTTTTATAAACCATAATTCATATGGTTTAATTGAAATAGCTCATTTAACATTATTACATTATCTTGTTGAAAGTTAAATTTTATTAAAAAAGTCACTTATTTTTTTGTGAATATATCTTACATCTGACTCTGTCATACCATGATGGCATCCTATTAGAAAACCATTTGACATTATTCTATCAGCATTAGGATAATTTCTTTTTTTGTAACACTTAATATTTTTAAATCCTGGTTGTCTTAGAATATTACCAGTAAATACAACTCTTGTTTGAATATGATTTTTTTCTAAAAAAGTCATTAAGTCTTTTCGTTTAATTTTCTTTGATTTAATTATAACCGGATAAGCAAGCCATCCAGTAAAAGTTTTTGGATCTTGAAATGGGATTTCAAATATATCAGGAAATTTTGAAAAGTAATTTTTATGTAAATTAAAATTTTTTATTCTTATTTTTATATTTATGCTAAGTTTTTTTAATTGTTCTAGACCAAAAACAGATCCGATTTCACTAGGTTCAAAATTAAATCCTAATTTACTAAAAATAAACTTCTTATCATAATCAATGTTATCAATTTTATAATTGAAACGATTATGAACTTTTTCCGATTGATTATGATCAAAAATAGAACTATCTCTGCCCCAAGATCTCAAGATAAGAGCATTTGTATACATTTTCTTAGAGTTAAAACAAACCATACCGCCATTTCCAGCGCAGCTGATCACATGAGAGCCATAAAAACTAGTAATAGAGATATCAGAATAAAATCCAGAAAACTTTTTATTAAATTTTCCACCCAGAGTATCAGCGGAGTCTTCAATAAATAGTAAATTATTTCTTTTAGCAATTTTAGAAATTTTTTCTAAATTAGGTATATTCCCAATTAAATTTGGTACCAAAATACCAACTGTTTTAGAATTTATAGATTTTTCAATTTGATCTACATCTATTTGCAAAGAATTACTATCAACATCTACAAAGTTTGGTTTATACCCACAAAATATCATTGAGGAGATTGCTGTCCCAAAATTCAGTACAGGAGTAATAAAATTTGATCCTTTAGGAAAATCTAGAACACTAAAAGCAAGCATTAAAGCTGACGATCCAGAGTTTACCATTAAACCGTATTTTTTATTAAAAAATTTAGAAATTTTATTTTCAAAAAGATAAGTATTTTTGCCTAATTGAGTACCTTGTTTTAATAGCTTATTTACTGCATTTATTTCATCTTTGCCATAAACTAATTTACCGTATGGAACTTTTCTCATTTTCATTAACTTATATTTGTATAAAGTTTCATTGAAATAGTTTTGATGCCTTTAATTAATTCTTTGATACCGTCGTCAAGGTTATATAGGCATTTAAAACCAGTATTTTCAATTCTTGTATTATCGACTATGTAATTTCTTTTGTCTGGATCCCATGAGAAAGGACTTGTGTTATAAACAAAATTGGGAAGCTGTTCTTTAATTTTATCACAAAGTTCTCTTTTAGATATATTTGCGTTTGAAAGACCTACATTATAAATTTTATGATTAAAAGATGATAAATTATTTAAAGTATGCATAAATACATTAGCTGCATCTTTTACATGAAGGTAATTTCTTTTAAAATTTTCTTCAAATAAAATTATGTATTTATCAGAGTATGCTTTTTGAGTAAAATCATTCACTAAAAGATCAAATCGCATTTTTGGAGAAAAACCAAAGACAGTTGCAAACCTAAAACTTATTACATTTTCAAAATTGAGGATTTCTTCTTCTAGCTTAACTTTTTGCCTTGCATAATCTGACAGAGGCTTTAAAGGACTATCCTCATTACAATAATTATCAGAATTTCCACTACCATATGCACTGTTAGTTGTTGGCATCAATATCAATTGATCTTTTGATTTATTCTTAACAAGATCGAGATTGCTTTTATAATTAATTTCATTTGAAATGAATTTATATTTTTCACATGCTGGAGCACCAACTATTGCAGCTAATGGGATTATAACATCGTGCTTTGAAATCTCATTATTAAGTAAATTTCTATCTCTTATATCACCATCAATAACATTTAGATTTTTATTGGAAAATAAATTATTTAAAGAATTTTGCCTAAACATAAAATTATCATAAACAGTGATTTGATAATCATTTGAAAGCAATAAATCTGTTAATACAGAGCCAATATACCCAGCACCTCCAGTAATCAAAATTTTCATATTTTAATATTTTCAATTACTTTTCTAAAAAAAGTAATTTCTCTAATTAGATTTTTTGGATGATTTCCAATAAATAATCCATATTTATGTGCATATATAGATTTAGAAAGATCACCTGAGATTCTATAATTTAATTTATTTATTACTGGATGGCACGCAATACATCCCCCGGTAAGAAGTCTAAACTCAATATTATTTTTTTTTAAGTGCTCATATATTTTATTTTTATAATTTTTATATTTATTTTTTAAAATTAATGGAAAAGAGAATGAAGAAGACTTTCCAGTTTCTTCCTGAATATCAAAAAATTTATTATTTAGCATTAAATCTTGAAATACATTTAAGTTTTTTCTTCTTAATTTAATATTTTTATTTAATTTTTTGAGCTGTTCCAATCCCGCTGCGGCATTAAATTCCATAGGTCTTAAATTATAACCAGGAAATAAAAATTCATAATCTTCAAAAAATTTATTTTTAGAAATAGTTTTTAAATATTTTTTATCTAATCCTCTTGACCACCCGTGAGATCTCATTGATTTAAGTAAGTTATAATATTCAAAATTATTGGTAAGAACCATTCCCCCCTCGCCAGTAGATATATGGTGAGAGAAAAAGAAGCTAAAAGTAGACATATCACCAAATGTTCCTGTTAATTTATTTTTATAAATAGCACCCAAGGACTCGCAATTATCTTCAATAAGAAGTAAATTATGTTTTTTACAAATTTCTTTGATTTTATAAAACTCACAAGAATTGCCTAAAATACTCACAGTCATAATAGCCTTAGTTTTTTTTGTTATTGCTTTTTCAATTTTTTCAATATCGATGTTAAGAGTATTACTATTAACATCTACTAAAACAATTTTAAATCCTGCCTGGTTTATTGGAAAATAAGTTGTAGACCAAGAAATACCAGGAACTATAATTTCATCGTTTTCTTCAAAAGGACGCTTTTTAATATGTTTTAGAATTGAAAGGGCCAAAAGATTTGCTGAGGAACCAGAATTAGCCATAACCGCATATTTTTTATTATGAAATTGAGCAAATTTTTTTTCAAAAAGTTCAACATTTTTACCATAAGTATACCTTCCAGAATTTAAGACTTTATTTATTGATTTAACTTCTTCTTTGTCCCACGTATTTGATGTAAGAAAGTACTTCATATCTAGATATTTAAAATTGGTTCACTTTTCATAACAAATTTTGGTGAAATTGTTTTAAGCTTAGTGTCATTAGCTATATTTGAGAGAACTTTACTTGGACCAATTATCATAACAAATCCTCTTTTTCCAGCTCCAAGTAACTTTCCACAATAAGCGCCTTTTTGCTTTGCATATTCAATAAATTTATTGCAATCATCGTAGTCAATAAAAGATTCTTGATACCGTTTTTTTAGTTCCCAAGATTTATCTATCATTTTTGAAAAATTTACAAGATTTTCTTTAAGTAAATGTTTTTTTGACTCTTTAGTTATATCCAAAATTTCTAACAAATAACTTAAATTATCCTTTTTTTTTAATAGTTTTATATTTTTATTAGTAATTCCATGGGACTTAGACGTTTTATTCAGATAAAAAAGTTTGATTGATTTTTCAAATGATCTTAAAAATTCATTTGATAAATTAATTTTTTTTACAATAGTTTTATTTTTATTAAATATGTAATTATTTAATCCACAATAAGATGAAGCAAAATGATCCTGATAGCCACAAGACATTTTTGCGAGATTATTTTCTATATGAAAAGCCAGACTAGCTAAAGCACCTTTATTAATATTTTTATTATTTTTTTGTTTATTTAATAATCTTATTAATCCGACTAAAAAAGAGGCAGATGAACCTAATCCAGTTCCTAAAGAGGGAATATCTCCCACTGAGGCGATTTCAATATCATTTAACTTAAAATATTTTATTGTTTCTTTGAAAAGTTTATGCTCAATGTCTTTAACAGATTTAACATTTTCTGTTTTAGAATACATCAATCTAAAACCTTTCTCGAATTTTGGGTTTAACATAATTCTAACATATTTATCAATAGTAACACTAATAACTGAACCTGAGTGAGTATTAAAAAATTGAGGAAAGTCTGTCATTCCTCCTGTGAAACTTATTCTTAGAGGAGTTTTAACAAAAAACATTAATGATTATTATCAAATAAAAATAAATAGTATATTAATTTTTAAACTTGACTAATTAATCTAAAAAAGAAATACATAATTTATGAAAGTTGTGATTTTAGCTGGTGGTAAAGGACTTAGATTGTCCGAAAAAACAAAAAATATTCCAAAACCTCTTGTAGAGATCGATAACAAACCCATTATTGAGCATATTATTTCCTATTTTAATAAATTTGATTTAAACGATTTTTATATAATGCTTGGTTATAAATCTAATCTAATAAAAAGTTTTTTTGTTGATTATTATAACAATAATAGTGATATCAAAATTGACTACAATAATAATAAAATCGAAATAGTAAAAAAGAAAAAAATTAATTGGAAAGTTACCCTCATAGAATCTGGTTTAAACTCCATGACTGGCGGAAGATTAAAATACTTTAAAAAATATTTAAACGATGATGAAGAATTTTTACTTACTTATTCAGACGCACTTTCAGACTTAGACATAAATAAGTTTTTAAATAATCACAAGAAAAACAATTATAAAAATTCATTAGTTTTATCAAAATTAAAAGCTAGATTTGGTAAGGCAGATATTGACTCTAAAAACAAATTAATAAAGGGTTTTTATGAAAAAAATGACAATTTAGAACCTTTAATAAATTCGGGCTATTATATCTTTAATAAAAATATATTTAATTACATCAAAAAAGATAGTTGTGTTTTAGAGTCTGATGTTTTACCTAAGCTAGCGAAAAGTAAGTCTTTAAATTATTATGAACATAAAGGTTTTTGGCAGCCGATGGATAATATTAGAGAGAGAGATTTGCTGGAAGCTTATATTAAAAATAACTATAAATTTTTAAAATAATCATAAACCTCTTTAACGCTTGGAGAATCATCAAAGGTATTAACGGGTACTTGATGGTCTTTTTCTCCACTAAATTTTGATATTGAACTAAAGGTTTTTTTAAAATCTTTTAAAACTAAGAAATCTTTTGCCCCTAATTCCAAAATTCCTTTTTCATTATTAATTGTTAATTCAACTATTTTTTTAGCATAATAATTTACATTGGCATAAGCAGATTTTGTTTCAGCAGCAACAAAGACCTCTCTATTATTGTATATATCATACAAAGGTCCGACATTTTTATTACCTCCATAAACTGGTCCAACTCTTAAAATTAGATCATTATTATTCATTATTAATTCTGCTGATCTTCTATTTAATCCATAAATAGTATTAAGTTGTGTTCTAGCTGATATGCTGCTAACCAATGTCAACTTAACTTTTAATTTATCACATGTATCCTTTATTAATTTAGTTTTTAAAACTGTTTCGTTAAAATCCCATTCAGGATCATTTTTGGCTTTAAATCTTTTTGCGGGGTTGGCCACATGAATTACGTGATCAGAACTTTCAATTGAGTCTAATGAATCTCCCCTAGTTATTTTATTTATTATGATCGAATTATTAGTGGATAAATGTTTTACTATATGAGAACCAATGTATCCATTAGCTCCAATCACAGAGATTTTATTCATAATTTATTGTCTTGCGTCAGCCTCTTCTTTATTTTCTATATACCAATTTATAGTTTTTTTTAGCCCTTCTTTGAAAGAAATAAATTTATAGTTTAAAAGATTATCTAATTTTCCTTTAGCTAGAACTTTTCTAGGAACGCCATCAGGCATATTTGTATCCCATTTAACTTTACTATAGTCTACACCGACTAACTCACAAATTAGTTTTAGTAAATTTTCAACAGATATTTCTTCACCATAGATATTTATTGGGTCTAAAAAATGAGGAAAAACTAAACTCTTGGAGATAATTTTTGCTGCATCGTCTACATATAAAAATTGTCTTATAGCCCTGCCAGTTCCCCATGCAATAATTGGCTTGTTGAACAATTTATGATCAACGACTTTCTTAATTAGAGAGGAGATAACATGACTTCTCTCTTCATCAAATACATCTCCTTCACCATATAAATTAGCAAGAGCTAATTGATTTGAAATAATTCCATATTGTTTATAAATAGCTTTATTAAAAATTAGATGAACCCTTTTATTAAAACCATATGCTTCAATGGAGTCATGCGGCCTTCCATCAAATACCTCCTCCTCCTTCAAATCCCCTGATTTTTCACCTGGCCATGCACAGGCACTTCCTACTGAAATAAATTTTTTAATATTCAATTTTTGAGCTAATAAATAAATATTATTAGACATTTTGTTATTCCTAAGAATTAAATCAAATGGATACTTTATATTTGTTCCAATACCACCATAGAAAACAGCAGAATGTATTACTGCATCAATATCTTTTAAATAATTATGAACTTTGTTAAAGTTATTAATGTCTTCTTCTAAATTTAATTGAGAACTTCTTGGGGCTATACAATGATGTCCATCTTGCTCTAAAAAATATTTAATTCTTTTTCCTAAAAAACCAGATCCACCAGTCAAAAAAACCTTCAACTAATGATTTCTCCATTCATTTTGCATATAAATATGTTTTAAAACTTTAATTAATTCGTCTACTCCTTGATCAAGAGATACATCACATGAGAATCCGCTCGAGTAAATTTTTTCATAGGATACTTCATAATCTCTTTTATCCGGATCATTAGCTATATTAGCTTCGTGAAGATAAAAATTAATCTTATTTTGTAGGAATAATAAAACTTGTTTTTTTGTTAGATTAAGATTTTTGTTACCAACATTAAAAGTATTGTTTTTATTTTGTTCAAAATTATCCAATGAAAATTTTATACTTTTGGCTGCATCACGAACATGCATAAAAGTTCTTCTATTTTCCCCCTCAAATAAGACAATTTCCTTTTTATGAATAGCCAAATAAGTAAAGTCATTTATTAGCAAATCTATTCTAAGTCTTGGAGAAATACCAAATACTGTAGCAAATCTTAAAGCTATGCTATTGCCAAAATCCATGCTTATTTTTTCAGATTCAGCTTTCGTTGAGCCATATAATGTTAATGGAGCTATGGGCGTCTGTTCTGTAGCAATATTTTTAACTGAACCATAAGTAGAACCTGTTGATGCAAAAATTAATTTTTGATTTTTTGACATAGATGAGACAACGTTTTTAGTTCCTTGAATATTAATTGACTCTGCTCGAAGAGGTTCGACCGCACATGCTGGAAAACCTACAATAGCTGCAAGATGAATAACAGCATCATTTTTTACAACTTCTCTTGAAAGCTCATCTTTATGTCTTATATCCCCAGTTACAATATTCAAATTTGGATTTGTAACAAAATGCATTATAGGTTTTATTCCCCAAGAAAAATTGTCATAAATCGTTACCTCATGTCCATCGTTTAATAAGTTTGGAACTAATATAGAACCTATGTATCCAGCTCCTCCTGTAACTAAAATTTTCATAATATTATTTATTTTTTTTGATTAATTCCTCAGCTGAGTGTTTAAAACCTTTATCTTTAGCATATCTTTTATACTCTTCACCAATATCGATTAATTCTTCATGGATAATAGGTTTTTTACAATCATCCCAATATTTAGTCAAACAACTGATTGCCTTAGCTTCAGTTATTGCATGAAAAGAATGACTTGTATTTTTTGGAACTCTTATCATAGTACCACTGCCAACGTGTCTAATTAATTTTTTTTTTAGTTTTTTATCGTAAGTAACTTTTACACCATTACCTTCAATTAACATCCAATATTCATTAAATTCTGGATGAAAATGATTTCCTCTTACTTTATTTGGATGATAGTAAATTAGATTCATCTCAACAATTTTATCATTAAACATCCATGTAAATATACCCCCCCTGCCATCCTCTACAGTGGACATATTGCAACTTGCTCTTAAAATTTCTAATTGTCCGAACTTTTCAGCAATGAATTCTTTATTTTTTGGCATGATTAAAATTAGTTTATTTGAAGATTAATGTTTTCAAATAATAGTATATATATACAAAAAAATAAGAATTTAAATGATAAAAAAAATTTTTTATTTCAAAAAAAGCAAATTTTAATTTAAGCATTTTAGTGAATACAAAAAGAAGCCTTAAACTCTCTTTTGCTATATATACTCTAAGGAATTTCTCATAGTATTTATCGTAAATATTAGATATGTCGAAATTATTATCTTCTTTTAATAAATCAAAACAATCATCATAAAAACTCTTACTAAAATATTTAGAAATACAATTTTTTGAATTTATTAAATGTTTATTTATATCAAATTCGTGATTTAAAATTTTATTTATAACATTTTTCATCTCTTCTTCATGATTGAAAACAAAAATTGACTCTGAAACATTAAATATTTTATCAATACCTGGTGAATTTTCAGTAACTACCAAAGATCCTGAAAGTATTGCCTCAAAAATTCGACCTTTAAGATTGTTTGAAACTTTACTTTCTTTATAAGAGGAAAAATAAGATTTATTTGAACTAGCAGCAGAAAAGTTAATATGTATTTTAGATTGCAGCATTATTTTAAGTTTTTCTTTATTGGAAATTTTTATTTTTTCTAAATTTGAATATTTAAAATATACAGAGTTAGTAATTTTAGAGAAATCATAACTAATTTTTTTTCTTCCAGGTCTATCAGACCTACCTAAAAAAAATATATCAAATTTTTTATTTTCATATTTTACTTGTTTTGATTTCAAAAGATCAGTTAGTAATGAGGGTTGAGGAAAAAATTTAGCATCAATGTTATTTTTTTTAAATAAATTTACATCTTTGAAGTCGTGAACTAAAACTCTATCAGATAGTTTTGCAAAGGGAAGTTGATACCATTCAAAATACTCTTCACAATCGTCAACAATAAAAAAAATTTTACAATATTTTTTTAAATTAATTATTTGATGTAAATCAATATACATCCATGGAGCATTAGCAAAAACGAGAGTTTCAATTTTATTCCTAACAATCATATTAATAAAATTTACAAAAAAATAATTGCGGCCATGTTTTTTGAAAAAATTCCTTAGATTTATTTTATTTACATATTTCTCTGTAATATCTTTAAAGTGTTTGAATCTCTCATAATTACCATTGCAGTAATCACCATAAGCTTCAAACAAAAATAATATTTTCTCCTGTTTCATTTTTTTATAATATATTTATATCTAATTTGGTTAAACTTCTATAAATCATTATGAACAATACATATTTTGTATATGAAGACTCATCACAAAATTTTTATGGTGGCGGTCAAAGAATTTCAAAAATTATTATTGAGGAAATATTAAAAAGTAACAAAAAAGTAATAGTTTTTGATACAAATTTAAAAAGCAAATTTATTAATGAATTAAAAAAATTAAAAAATAAAAATCTTAAGTTCCAAAAAATTATTCATTTGAACTTTTCTTTAAATAAAAAAAACTCATACACGTTATTATATTTAATAACCAAAATTATAAATTTATTATTTTTTTTCATTCCTAATTTTTTAATTTTAAATTTTCATGCAATAAGGGAAGTTTATTTTAAAAACAACGTTATTTTTTTAAGTAACACAACTTTTAACATAATTTATAAATTTTTTATAATCACTAAAATCAAAAAATCTATTTTTTATGCTCATCAATACATTGGTAATCATTTATTTATTAAAACTTTAATTGAAAAAGTATTATCTTTTTATGATGAAATTGTTTGTGTTTCTAAATTTATATCCAAAAATTATCAAAATATTCCAGAGAACAAAAAAATTATTTTGAATACGCCACAAAAACTTTCATTTGTTAAAAATAAAGATTTTAAAAATGAATTTAATGTTTTTTCAATTTCTAATTTAATTGAATGGAAAGGAATTGATAAGTTATTAGAATCATATTCTTTATTAAAAAACAAAAAAAAACTTAACGTGAAATATCATATATTTGGAACCGGTAGTGAGATTCATAAATATAAAAAAAAGTATAAGAATAAGAATATTTATATATATGGTTATAAATCAGATAATTTTATAAAAAATTTTTTAATACAAAAAGCTAATTTAGCTATTGTTCCTTCAATAAAGGAAGAGGCATGTCCACATCTACCAATATTATCTTTTTCATATGCTATACCTACCATAGTTACAAATATTGGGGGTCAGTCTGATTTAATTAAAAATAATTATGATGGGTTTAAAATAAAAGCTAATTCTTCAATTTCTATAAGTGAGAAAATAGATTATCTTTTACAAAATAAGGACAAATATTTAGAAATGTCAAAAAACGCAAAAAAGTCATCATATAATTACTCAATTGATAAATACCTTAAAAAAATTAGTAATTCCCTATTATTGAGTCATAAATAATTTGCAATGAAAGTTGGAATTTGGTCTTTTTATTCAGATTTATTTACCAATGATAAAATTTTTAAAATAGAAAGTAGTGGATTGGGAGATGATGATTTATATGGATTAAATCAACTTTTTGACCATTGCCAAAAAAATGAAGTAGAATTTATAACACTAGATAAAGTTGAAAATTTTAATGAACTAAACAAAATTTTAGTTTTTGACTTTCCTTTACCAACTAAAAATACAAAATATATAGAGATTTATAATAAGATTAGACAATTTAATAAAGATAAAATTTTAATTTTACACGAATGTGAAGTAATAAAACCTAATAATTGGAATCTAAAAAATCACAAAGAATGGGACATAATTTTAACATGGAATGATGAATTTGTAGATAATGTAAAATATTTTAAATTAAATATGCCTCCAAGAAATCTAAAAATTGATTTTGAGAGGGTAAGCTTTTCCTCAAAAAAATTTGCGACAATGATAGCAAGTAATAAAAAAATTATTCACGGTAAAGAACTATATTCTGAGAGATTGAGGTGCATAAATTTTTTTAAAAAAAATCACTTTAAAGACTTTGATCTCTATGGCTATGGATGGGATAAGTATGTTTTTCCATCTAATCTCTATATTTTGGGCAAACTAAATAAATTTAATAATTTTACAAAAATATTTAATTTGAAAGATAGTACCTGGAAGGGTGAAATTTCATCTAAAAAAGAGGTACTACCATATTATAAATTTAATTTTGCATATGAGAATGCTCATAATATTTCTGGATATATTCTAGAAAAAATATTTGATAGTTTTATATACGAATGTGTACCAATATATTTGGGAGCAAATAATATTGATTTTCATATTCCAAAGAATACTTTCATAGATAAAAGAAAATTTGATAGTTATGAGTCATTATATAATTATTTGAAAAATATAAGTGAAGAAGAATATGGAGAATATATTAAAAATATAAAAAAATTTATTAGAAGTAACGAATTCTATCCCTTCTCAGTCAAAAACTATGTGGAAACAATATTTAGATTTATACGTAATTGAAATTATTAATTAGTTTTTTTAAACAAGTTCTTAAGAAAAAATAAATTAGTTAATTGGAAAAATAAAAACTTTAATACTATGATTTTTCTTTTTTTATATTTAAGTAAATCTTTTTTATAGAAACTTAGGAGATATTTAAATTTATATTGAATAATTAAATTATTTTTTCTATGTAAGTTATATTCTGTACAAATATTGTTAATTAAATTTATCCTATCTAGAATTGACTCAAAAGAACTATCATTTTGTGAATGAATGCGATAAGACATTAAAGGTTTTGAAAGCCAAAATATTTTTCCATGGTTTATTAGTTTGGTTAAAAAGAAAAGATCTGAATATTTCCCACCTTCATCCTCAGATATAAAATTATTTTTGATTTTTGATGTTTTGTAAATATAACTAGGAAATGGAACATGTTTTAGACCATTTATTTCCATGTATGACCTTAATAGTGTTAATAAATTACTTATAATTATGTCTTGATTAATATTCGAAAACTTTTTACTTAATTTTAAATCATTTCTTAAATAGTGTGCATTGCAGCCAACAGCAACTAAATCAGGGTTAGAAGTTATTTTATTAAAAACTTCAAATAAATAATTAGTTTCTAAAATATCATCATCGTGGAGGAAAATTACAAATTCTTTAGATGCTTCTTTTATTAAGACTCTGTAATGCTCTATGGCGGTGAATGATTTTTTTCTTTGAATATATTTTAATTTGAAATTATTAGATTTAATATAATTTTTTATTTTATCATCATCTGAATTATCTGAAATTATAAGATCATAGTCTTTAAAATTTTGGTTTAATACTGATGAAAGTGTGTTCTTAAAAAAATCTAATCTATTTTTACATAGTATGTATACTTGAATTTTATTCAATGTAGTGCGTTTAGCTAAAAATTAAGTTTGTTTTTTAAGCCAGTAGACAGTTTTTTTTATACCTTCCTCTAAGCTTGTTTTTGGTGACCATCCAATTTCTTTTTTTGCCTTATTAGAATTTAAACATAAACTAGTAGGTATATGTGGTTTAGAGAGGTCATGTTTTAAAATTAGTTTTTTTTTGGAGATTTTTATAATTTTATTAATTACATCATTTACACTGAAAGCCTTTCCAAAGCCAACATTAAATAAAGAAAAAGATTTTTTTTGATTTTTTATTAATAAATCGACAAAATTAACAAAATCCTTAACATAAAGAAGGTCTCTTTTTTCTTTTCCAGTGCCCCAAACATTAACAATGCCATCTTTGGATTTTAGAACTTTAGTAATTGACGCTCCCATCATATGAGATTTTTTTAAATCAAACTTATCATAAGGACCATACAAGTTAGAGTGTCTTATTACTGAAAATTTAATATTAGAAATTCTAGAGTAAAATTCACACATTTTTTCAACATATATTTTAGTATTACCAACACCAAAATATGTTGGGGTTAGAGGTTGACTCTCATTAAAGTCAGTTTCTTTAATTTTCTTTATTGATGACTGATACATAACTGTACAACTAGGAAATATAAAATGTTTAATATTAGACTCAAAAGACTCTCTTAAAAGTAAACTATTAATTACCGCATTATCAGTCACATGTAAGTATGGTTTTTTCACAATATCAGCAGATCCAGATGTAGTAGCAGCAAACTGCAAAACGATATCTTGATTATTTAGAATTTTTTTTATTATTTTTATATTTGTTAAGTCTGCTTTTATCCAATTAACATTTTTTTTTAAATTCTTTGGAGGAATAGTTTTGAAATAGGTAGCAGTTACTTTGAAATTTTTTTTTGTTGAAAAATATTCAACTAAATTTCTTCCAATAAATCCAGTACCACCTAAAATAATAATTTTTTTCATTATTCTTTTTTAAAGTACCTATTTAAGTTTTGCAAAGATGAACTATCATAATTCTTATCTAATTTATATATAGGATTTTTAAAACTTTTTACAGTCATATACCTACTTTTACCAAAGACTGTTTTGGAATCAAAATATTTTGAAACTAACTTCAAACTAATTGCTTCATTCGCCACAAAATCTAATAAACCAGAATAATTTTTTGCATCATTGATAATAAATTTAAAAATATCTTTCATTAAAATGTAATTAAATAATGAGGATGAAGATAATGTAATATTAGAATTGCTTTTAATCTTTTGTAAATGATTTGATTTCATAGTTTGACCTATCATAGATGAGCATCTTAGGATCAAAGTATTTTTTTTTTCTAACACTAAACTTTCTGATAATTTTTTAAAAAAAATATAATTATTTTCTTTATTTGAGTAAATATCAACTGATGATATGTAAATGAATTTTTTAAATTTTAAATTTAATAATTCATTAGTTAACAAAATATTATCGTCAATGTACTTATTATAATCTGATATTTCATTTTCTTTATTAAAAGCACAATGTATAATTGTATGAAAATTATTATATTTGTTAATTATTTTTCGGTTATTTCTATTTAATCCAATAGAATCTCTTTTTAATTTATTGTAAATATATTTACCTAATCCACTATTAGTTCCTGAAATTAAATACTTCAAAATTTAAAATGGATTAAATCTTTTATCTATTTGGCTAAGATTTTCTAAAAACCAATTTGTTGTAAATTTAATACCCATATCTAAGTTTGTTTTTGAATAGAAACCGTATTTGTTTGATCTTTGCATATCAAATAATCTTATCTTATCTCCTGAAGGTTTATCTGTAAGCCACTTTACTTTAGGTTTTTTTTGTGAATATTTTACCACAGAATTAACAACATCTTTAATTGAATGCCCTACTCCTGATCCTAAATTAATGGGTTCGGTAATTTTGTTTTCAATAGCTAGTATCATCCCAAGGGCAACATCTTCAGAGTAAATAAAATCTCTAATTTGAGATCCGTCTCCCCATACTTCTAAAATACTGTTTTCATGGGCCTTTCTTATTAGAGATGGTATTACCATTGCTCCCATCATATCAAAATTATCATAGGGGCCATAAACATTAGCTGGTCTTACAATTGAAACCTTATTCCATTTATACTGAATTGAGTATGCTTCTGCTTGCAGCTCTCCAATTCTTTTTGCCCAGCCAGCATATTTGTCATTAGGTGAGGGGAAGGTTTTCCAGACGCTATCTTCAAAAAACCTTTCGGAAGGTGCATATACGCCCACTGAGCTAGTGTATAAATACCATTCAACATTTGCTAATCTTGCTGCTTCCATCATATTAGTGTTAAACTGTAGCATAGGGACCATAAAATCAGCTGGATTGTCCATAGCAACTTTAGGCGAACCTTTGATACCAACTAAATTGAAAATAAAATCTTTTTTTTGGCATAATTCAATACATTGATCAAAATATCTAAGATCAACTTTTTTATAAGTTATATTTTTTGGAATTTCTTTTGGATTAGAGATATCAGCTACAGTTATATTGCAATTTTTCTTTTCCAATATATTGATTAGAGATCTACCAATCATACCAAGACCGCCAGTAATCAATATATTTTTATTCTCAAACACTATAATTAAAAATTTGCTATGAATTTTATCTTTAAAAATATATCAAAATGATTATACATAACAAATTAAATTATGAATATTATAATTACAGGTGCTAGCGGTTCAGGAGGAAGTTTTTTAGCTGAGTACCTAGAAAATACAAATAAAAAAATAAATCTATATGGCATCTCAAGATGGCATAGTACTTCAACTGACTCAAATCTAAAAAATTTAAAAAGAATTAAAATGGTAGAGTGTGATTTAACTGACTTATCTAGAGTTTTATCTATTTTCAAAGATATAAAACCAAAATATATTTTTCATTTAGCTTCACATGCCAATGTTAGGGCTGGATTTGACAACCCTATCTCAGTAATGAATAATAATATTTTATCTACAATTAATATATTAGAAGCCATAAAAATTTTAAATTTGAAAACGAAAGTTCAAATTTGTAGCACCTCTGAGGTTTATGGAAATGTAATGAAAAAAGACATACCAATAAAAGAAAGTTTACTTTATAGGCCAGCTTCACCATATGCCGTATCAAAAACTACTCAGGACTTATTGGCTCAAGTTTATTTTTTGAATTATGGAATGAAAACAATAATAACAAGAATGTTTGCCTATATAAATCCAAGAAGAGAAGATTTATTTGCAACCTCATTTGCTAAACAAGCTATAGAAATTGAAATGGGAAAAAGAAAAACCCTATTTCATGGCAATCTTAAATCTGTCAGAACAATTATAGATGTAAGAGACGCTATGGAAGCATATTGGATTGCTATACAAAAATGTAATTTCGGAGAAGCTTACAATATAGGAGGCAATAAAATTATTGAAGTTGGAGAATTTTTAGATTTAATTAAATCTAAAGTAAATTGTAAAATATCTTCAAAAATAGATCCAAAACTTTTAAGGCCAACAGATGTCACTCTCCAAATTCCAGATACCTCAAAATTTTATAAAAAAACTGGCTGGAAACCCAAATATGATTTTGAAGATAGCGTTGACTATCTGTTAGATTTTTGGAGAGATAAGCTTAATAATAAATAAACTTTATTAGGTCAATTTTTTTGAATAAAAATCTCACTATAGCTATTCCAACAATAAATAGACCATTATTAATAAAAAAACTCCTAATTAATTTACATACTCAAATTAAAAAATACAATTTATTCGACTCAACTGAAATAGTTGTTAGTGATAATTCCTCTAATAAAGAAACAGAGATAATTGTGAATGATTTAATTAAATCTTTTGATTTGAAAATTTTTTATACGAAAAATGTCAATATTAATAAATCAAAATCTCAAGCTCATTCATTTGATAGTAATGTTGATAATTTGTTTAAGAACAGTAATTCAAAGTATATTTGGGTAGTTGGAGATGATGATTTCATAAGTGATAATGCTATTTTTATCATTAATAAGATTATCCAAGATAATAATTATACATTTACAAATATCTACATAGACTCTCTTAAGCCATTTACAGATATACCTAATGACATTATTACAGATAATAAAAATGAATTTTGCAAAATTACAGAATTTAGAAGCGGTCATATAACAGCTAATGTTTTTAATAGAGAATTATGGTTAAAAAATATTTCTGAATTAGATTATGGATCTGGATGGATACATATTATTTACCTAATAAAAAATCTTGGAAAAGAAAAATCTTATATTTATAGAGACTCACTTAAGGATGAATATATAAATTTTGATAAATATAAAAATGATAAAAAATATAAAAAAGTTTTTAATAATAATTATTATTTCTTAGCTTTTTTAAATAATCTTGAGTTATTACATTCTATGAAAAATTTTAATTTTGATAAGAAAATAGTTGATTATGCTTTTAGTTTACAATACAAAAATTTTACATACACAATTCTTTCTTTCAAACTTAAAGGGTTAGAAATAAATTTAAAATTATTAAAAAAATTTCTGACCGCTACCAGGAATTTAGGAATATTTAAATACTATTACTTATTTGTATTTATATTAGTCCCTAAGTGGATTTTGAAATTAATAAAAGATAAATTAATTTTACATAAACTTGGCATACTCAACCATGACTGAAGAATATTTACTTTTAAGGGCTTTTTTATATGAGTCTATAACTTTCTGCGGGCTATCCAATCTATAAACCTTAATTGTTTTAAGCATTTTTGATAATTGAAAAGAGTAGTCTTGGGTATGTTGTTCACCGGCATTCAAGGGCTTTTTTGAACCTACTGATACTCTAATTATCACTTTTGGAATAAACTTATCATTAGATATTATCGGTATTTTATCTAAATGATTTATTAATTGGTTAAATGCAAGCAAAAGGAAATCAAATCTTGGATAACAAGAAACTGGTAAAAAATTATTTAGCGCTAAGCCTATAGATAACCCCATTTGTGTTTCTTCAAATACCGGGACCTCCAATTTCTTAGAGGGTTCAATTTTTCTTAAAGTTTTATAAAATAAATTTCCAGGATAAGAAACAGACTGACCTATAAAAATTGAGTTTTTTCGTCTTGATATTAAATTCATGCTTTTTATTATTGCTTGTGAGTAATCCATTAAAATAAAACCCATTTTCCAGTTCCATGATGGGGGTAATCTAGTTTGTATTTATAATAGATAATATTATTATAATTTTTTTTTCTGTAAGTAATCTCAGAATTCCAAACTTTTTTTGTTGGGGTATTCGTACTTTTTTCATTATCTTCAATTATAAATATTATTGGTAAGTTGAAATTAGCGGCATACTTTTGAGCCTCATAAAAACCACCAGTCTCGGAAGTCATATCTCCTAAAAAACACCAAACCTTTTTTGAGGATTTTTTCTTTTTTAAACTTAATGCTGCGCCTAATGCTATAGGAATAGTACCTCCAACTATTGAGGACGAAATAAAAAATGGGTTTTTTGACATTATCCCCATACTTTTTCCTTCAATAATTTGATTTTTTACTGAGTTCTGAGATACGCCATGGAGAATAGCATGAAGATGACATCTCCAATTTGAGAAAACTAAATCTTTATCTGATATATATTCAAATATTTTTATAAGATTATTTTCACTATTATTCATTAGATGAATTGGGCCTTTTATACTTCCATTTTCATACAGTTTTTTTATTTTGATTTCAAAATCAATTAATTCATTTTTATTAATAGTTACTTTTTTTACTTTTTTTAAATGTCTTGGAATCTTCATTAATTACTTTCCTGAAAATTCTTATTTGCTTTTTTAATTTTTCTATTAGAAATCATTAATTTATCAAAAATTGACCTATTTATTAAAGGTGAAACGTCTTCTATAGGTCTTCCAAATTCTAACTTTGGAGATATTGTTTGATTGGGGTCGATAAGTACCTCAATAAATACTGGGCCTGTTTTTGAAATTAATTTATTTAATCTAGATTTTAAATTTTTATTTGTTGAGATTTTATAATAGGGCAAGTTAAAAGCATTTGAGACTTTTTTAAAATCTGGATTTGTTATACCTTTTTTTGAAGCCTCATATCTTTTTCCTAAATAAAGACTTTGAAATTGTCTAATAATGCCGTAGCCATCGTTATTAATTAAAATAATTTTTACATTTAATTTAAATTTATCAAGTAAATGAAGGTCTTGAAGATTTATTTGAATGCTTCCATCACCATCAATGCATATGATATTTGAGGATGGTCTAGCAAAAGCCGCGCCTATTGATGCTGGCAAAGCATACCCCATAGGAGAATTACCGAAAGCAGAAAAAAGTCTTTGCCCTTTTTTTATTTTAAATCCTTGCATAGTCCATGTTAAATGTCCTCCGTCATCTGGTATTATTACTGATTTTTTATCTAAAACTTCAGATAAGACATTCATAAAGTTATAAATTTCTGTATTAGCTCCTTTGAATCTTGACTCTTCAACAAAAGGGAATTTTATTCTTAGCTTATTACAATAAGTTAACCACTCAGTATTAGCTTTAAATTCGTCATTCGACCTTAATAAATTATTAATGAATACAGCGGCATCTTGAACTATCTTGTGATGAATTTTAAGTCCTCTATTTTTGTTTAATTCGTTTTTGTCTAAGTCGACAGAAATAACTTTTGCTTCTCTGGCGAAGGTATTTACTCTTGATCCCGTAGTCCTAGTATCTAATCTGCACCCAACAGTAATTAATAAATCACAATTTTGAACAATAAAATTACTTGATCTATGCCCATAGACGCCAATAGTATTAAAATTTAACGGGTGATTATAATCCATTAAATCAAAACCACTCCAAGTAAGTAAATAAGGAACTTTTATAATTTTTGATAATTTAATAACATCATTTTCCGATAATCCTGAATTTCTCACTCCTGCGCCTAATAAAATACATGGCCTTTTGGAATTCTTTAGGCATTTAAAGATTAAATTAGCAAAACTTTTATATTTTGTTTTATTTTTTCGTCTTGAGATAAGTTTTTTTTTGTTTACATGTTCTTTTTGGACATTCATAGGTATATCTAGTAAGACAGGGCCGGGTCTTTTATCATGAGCATGAAAGTTGAGATCCTCAAGAATTTCATAAATTTTATTAGGATTTTTTATTTTCACACTTTTTTTTGTAAAATTTTTGGATAAAGCAACAATATCAGTTTCTTGAAATCCTATTTGCCTACAATTTTTAGTAAATTTACTACCTTCTCTTGACTCATTTTGGTTTACTTGACCAGTCAAGTGGATATTTGGTATGGAGTCGAACCAAGAACAATAGATTCCGGTTATTAAATTTGTAGCACCTGGGCCGGAAGTAGACATAGTAGCTGCAAAGTTGGGCCCTAATCTAGAATATGAGTCTGCCATCATTGCTGCACTTTGTTCATGTAGGGCGCAAATATATTTTATTTTTCTTTTTCTTGAAAAAGAGTCTATAAGGAAACCTATAGCACCTCCTGTGATTAAAAAAACATATTTAATCTTTTTTTGAATTAAATAATCTAATATTACATCTCCTACTTTGATTTTCATTTTTGCTCTAAAGTATCTAGATACTTAGTAATCAAATTTAAAGCTTTATCAAGGTTTTTATCGTCTGATGTATAAGACATTCTAAAATTATATTTTCCCTGACTTCCAAAAAAAATTCCAGGAACTAAAGCTATACCATATTTTAATAAGATATCTTTGCAAAATTTTTCTCCATCAATTCCATAATTCTTCAAACTGGGAAAGATATAAAATGCTCCATTGGGGGTAACAAATTCTAATTTTGTTTTATTAAAACTTTCAGTAATTTTATTTCTTTTTTTTAAATAATCTAAATTATTTTTAATTACAAAATTATTGTTTATATCAAGTGCCGCTGAACACGACTCTTGAATGAAAGGTGGAACACAAGAGACAATAGTCTCCACCAATAGTCTCATTTTATTAATTATTTCTATGGGTCCAATTGCGCAACCAACTCTATAACCAGTCATTGAAAATGATTTACTAAAACCATTTAAAATTATCACATTTTTTTTGCATTTATCTAAAGTGCTAATACTAAAAAACTCATTTTTATTAAATGTAATTCTTGAGTAAATCTCATCAGTAAGGACATAAATATTGTTTTTTTTAATCAAATCATAAATGTCAATTAAATTCTTTTTATGTTGAATGATACCCAAAGGATTGCTTGGGGAATTAATAATTAACAACTTAGTTTTTTTACTGATTAATTTTAATAGAGAGTCATACTCTATTTGATAATTATTATTTTGACTTAAGTTAAGAGTTTTAATTTTAACACCATTTGCTCTACAAGCAGCAATGTAACTTGGAAAACCTGGATTTGGTAAAATTACCTCATCACCTTTATTGCAAATTGTTTTAATTAAAAAATAGATAATTGAATTAGCGCCAGGTGTAATTAAAATTTGATCTAAATTTGGTTTAAAGTTCCTACTTTTTAAAGTAGATTTTCTTATTTTATCTCTTAAATCATATAAGCCAAAAGAACTGGTATATTTAGTATTACCTTTCTTAATAGAACTAATTAATTTATCTACAATTTTTGGATGAGTATTGTGCAGAGGTTCACCAAGTTCGAAGTGGTAAATTTTTTTGCCTCGCCTTTCAAGATTCTGTACAGTATTTAATATTTCAAACATCCCCTGTCCAATAAAATCATCAGATAACAAAGAAGTTTGTAAATTATTTTTCATATTTAATTTTAAATTTTATATAATTTACATTTTTAAACCAACGTAAAGTAACAGAAATTGAATTTAATACGTTTTCAAATAAAAAATTTGGAAAAGATTTAACAAATGAATTATTTTTAGCGTAATATTCTGATATTTGATCTTTTTCTTTTCCAAAAGATATCAAATTTTCAAGACTATAAAATTTGTAAATTTTATTACATAAATTTTTAAAATAATATTTTTTTGAGCGTATATCTAAAACAAGAGATCTATCAATTTTAATTTCAGATTTAATAATTTTGATTAAATCATTTACAAAAACAAAATCTCTATAAAATTCGCCATCTGATTTCAATGAAAGTTTTTTATTTTTGAGAATAGAGAGAATTAGATACCCTAAAGCATATTTTTGTAAAGGCATATATGGACCAAAACTTGAATATATTCTCAAAATTTTATAATTATTTTTATGTTTGGTTGAATGATTCTTAATCAGATTCTCCATTCTTTTTTTATAGGATCTGTATAAGTAATTCGATTTATTTAATTTATTTTCAAAACATACAATACCAGAAGATAAATAAACTAGTGTAATTTTTTTATTCAATTTATGTAAAATTTTTTCATATAAGTTAAAAGACTCATTAAATATCTTATTGTTTTTCTCTTTGTTATTTGGAGATGAATTTAAAATAGCAAAATCAAAGATATATGATTTTAAATCAGCAATTCTTAAAATCTTTAATTTTTTAAAAAGTTTTAGATCTTTTATTGAAATTTCAATATTTTTACTTGATGAAATTGCATAAACATCAAAT
>MDSZ01003384.1_pt1 | contig 27176 bp, 25 predicted proteins | sample 811201 | NCBI WGS metagenome assembly MDSZ01 (sample SAMN05326647, study PRJNA326480) | marine metagenome | isolation source: seawater | place: Indian Ocean: North | collected 2010 | reverse complement strand
TGGTATAATTGGATTATTACTATTGCCTCTATATAAAACTTTTCGGGGACAAGTTTGAATTATTGATATCTTTGTATTTTTGCCAAAAACCGGTAATAATGATATAAAAACATCCTTCGATTCTTCTAAAAAAGTTTTACCACCAATTTTTGCATTCATAGTAGCTGAATTATCAATAATTACATTTAATATTTTAGACTGATTTTGCGGTATCCAGCCTGGAATATATCCATTTGTAAATGGCTGAGATAACATTATAACAATTGCAGTAATTATTAAAATTCTTACCAACATTAAAAGTAATTCTTTAATTCGCAATCTTCGAATTGAAGTAGTTTTTAGCTGTTTAATAAATTGAACTGTACTAAACTTTATACTTGTTGCTCTAAACCTGCTATAAAAATGAATAATTATAGGTAAACTAACAGCTAATAATCCCCACAACAGAGATGGTGATAAAAAATTCAAAATATGTCTCCTAAAGAAAACATTGCTAAACCTGAAATTATAGGTATTGATATGTTATCATTAACTATTTTTGAAAATAATTCAGTCAACATTGCAAACACTAGGCCGATAATTAAAACAAATGGATTTATATTATCTAAAAAATAAAATATTATTAGACCTGTTAAAAAAAAGCCACCTAAACTACCACTAATTGTTTTCTCATTATACTTTCCGTAAGGAAATGTATTACCGATAATTGATGCAAAACTGTCTCCAATCGTTAGGAATAGCATTGAAATCACAGAGATTTCTCTTGGAAATAAAATTATCGAGAAAAAACAACCAAGCAAAAGCCATGTCGCACCAGTCAGTTTCCCATTTAATTCATCCTTTCTCATCATAAAATTAAAAAAATTAGAAAAAAATATTTTTGCGTGTTTGTTATTTGTCCTAACATATTCCAAGATGACTCCAATTATTATTGCTAGAAACAAAATAAAAGCAAGTAGAAAACTATTTAAAGAAGGGATCATATTATAACTAATTGGAATTATAGACGCAGAAATATGTAATGCTTTTCTGAAAATTTCTTGTCTAGGTGGTAAGTTCACTTATCTATCATTTGATTAAAAATATCCTGCATATCTAAAACACTTACTGTCAAATCAATCGGAGTAGGATCTTCTAAAACCGTTTCAGCTGCAATAGACTGATCAAGTACAGTATAGGGTATCAAATCTTCGTTCTGGCGGTAGTATATTTTCCCAATTTTAAACCCTGCTTTTAAAAGATCCTTTTCAGCTTTTTTTTTACTTAATCCAAATACATTCGGAACTTGGAAAAAGTTGGGCGGCACCCCCAAACTAATAGTGATATGAACACCTAATCCACGATTTAGAAGATCTCCTCCTTTTGGATATTGCCATGTGACATTTCCATCAGGTACATCCGAGTTATATTCTTTATAAACAGTATCTATCTGCAAACCACTTTGTTGAAGAGATAATTCTGCACTTCTTATTGATCGCCCTACAAGATCAGGTATAATTACCATTTTTTCAGAGTGGGCAATTTTTAATCTAACCGTCCTACCCGCTTTAACTAATGTATTCGCAGCCGGATACTGATCAACAACCGTTCCAGGCTCATATCTACTAGTATAAAGTGTATCTGAAATAAGGCTTTTATATCCTTCTGATTTAAGTATTTTATCTGAATATTCAAAATCCTTACCTACAACATTAACCATATATTTCCCTTTTCCATGGCGTATATAATAAGGCATAATTAATTGATCGATAATAATTATTACCAAAGTAGATAAAGTTAAAAAGGTTAAAATATAATATATTGTTCTTTTCATTTTTTACGCTTTAATTTTACAGCAAACATTCCATCTACGCCATGAACATGGGGGAGTGTCTCCAAACAGCCTTTATTATTTATCCAACCTTTAGGATGGTCTAATTTGGCTGGAACGATAAAAAAATTACTGTAGAAATTAAGAAAACGTTCCACAACACTCCAATTTTCTTCTTTTTCTAAAGAACATGTAGAGTAAACGATTTCACCTCCTTTACGTAAATATTTTGACATATTTTTTAGTATTGAAAATTGCAATTCTGAGAATCTTAAAATATCACCTTTTTTTCTTCTCCAACGAATATCTGGCTTACGAGCCAATACTCCAGTTCCAGAACATGGTACATCAATTAGAATTTTTTTTACCAATTTAAAAGAGTCTTTTGAAGCATCTTTAACAGACCATTTAATATTTGTTAATTTGTGCCGTTTAACGTCCCTCTCTCCCATCATAACTCTTTTGGGACTAATGTCAGATGCTAATACCAAGCCAGTATCAGATAACTTTTGAGCTATTTGTAGCGTCTTGGTTCCTGGTCCCGCACAAGCATCAATGACTATATCATTATTTTTTAAGTTTAAAAGATTTATAACCTCGCCTGCAGCAGGATCTTGCAAAGATATTTTTCCTGATTGAAATAATTTTGAAGTTAACAATCCTCTCAAATCATATTTTACTTTTAGAAAATTATTATGAATTTCATTTTGCTCTACTCTAATTGCGTCTTTATTTAATTCATCTAATATAGTATTAGGATTTATTTCAGATGGTGAAAACCGTAAATTAACATATGGGCTTTTATTTATTTCATTAAGAAGGATCTTTAAATCAGTCTCTTTATATTCTTTTTCCCACTTTTTATATAACCAAGTTGGAACTGAATTCCATTCTATCTCTTTTCTATATTTTGATTTCCAATCTGATGACCTGTTTAATTTTTTTACTATTTTCCTTAATACTGCATTTACGAAACCAGCACCTTTACTATTTGTTAATTTTTTGGCTAATTCAACAGCACTATCAACTACAGCATATGTTGGTGGATCTACGGTAAATGATAGGCCATAGACAGAAATTCTCAATATATTGATAATTAAAATATTAGTTTTTTTATAGTTGATTTTGGCATTATCAAAGATAATGAAATCAATACGACCTCTTAATCTTATTACTGAATTTGTTAGTGCTGTTACCTTTGATTTAGTTCTATGATCTATAACTTTATTTGTAAAATGGTTATTTCGTATAAACTTAAGTTGGTTATTTGTTTTATCAAACTCTGATAATATTTCAACAGAATGGTATCGATAGTCTTTTAGGCTACCCAATTATTTGACCTTTAGTTAAACTGTATCCTCTTAAAAATTTTTCAGCTTTCATTTTTCTTTTGCCTTCGATCTGTAATTCTAGTATTTCAAGTGACCCCTTGCCAGTTGCTATGATAAAACAATTAGCAGAATCGATAATTGTTCCTGACTTAACACCGTATGATATATCAATCGCTCTAGATTTAAAAATTCTTAGTCTTTTATTATTTATTTTAGTATTCATCCCAGGATGAGGCGATAAGCCCCGAATCCAGTTATGGATTTTTACTGCATCCCAGGACCAATTAATTTCTAACAGGGCCTTAGATATTTTAGGGGCGAAAGTGGCTACAGATGAATTTTGCGTGGAAAATTTAATAGTTTGATTATATATATCATTCAATGACTTAATAATCATTTTGGAACCTAGCTCACATAGCCTAGTTCCTAGAGAATAAAAGTCATCATCATCTTCAATTTCTATCTCCCTTTGAAGTAGTATATCACCAGCATCAACCTTTGGTACAATTTGGAAAATTGTGACGCCTGTTTTCTTATCTCCATTCATAATTGCCCATTGTATAGGTGCCGCTCCTCTATATTTTGGTAATAATGAAGCATGAAGATTTATGGCACCATATTTTGGTATTTGAATTATTTTTTTTGGTAGGATTTTATATGCAACTATAACAAATATATCTGGGCGTAATTTTTTTATTTCTGAAATAAAATTATTATCATTTAGATCTTTAGGCATAATTAGGTTTAATCTTTCTTTTTCCGCATAAATTCCGACTGATGTTTTTTGAATTTTACGTCCTCGACCTAGTGGTTTTGGTGCATTAGATACAACGCCGACTAGTTTATGATTTGAGGATTGGATTAATTTTATAGTGGGCAATGCAAATTCTGGATTACCCATAAATATGATACGAAGCATCTATTTAAAGCTCCTATAAGATATTTGAAAAAGAATTAATGTTTTTAAAAATTTTAGTTTTATCTTATTAATAGCAAATAATTAAGGTAACCCCCTAAAACGCCTAAGAACCATCCAAAGTTACATTATTATCCTGGCTGGCAAGACTTATAATTGCAGTTTTATTAATAACTATATCAGTATTTTTATCAATATTAAGTACCACAAGGCTGCCTTTGTTCTTAAAACCTTTCACGGTGCCGTAAATACCACCCATAGTAATTATTTTGTCACCTTTCTTTAGGTTTTCTCGCATCTGCATTTTTTCTTTTTGCTGTTTTGATTGTGGTCTTATCATCAAAAAGTATATAATGAACATGATAAGAATAAAAGGTAAGAATTGTGCAAACCCTGTTACATTTTGAGTTTGTTGCCCTTGTGCGTAAATAAAATCCATTTTAGCTCCTATATATGAAGGTAGATATATTACTTTGTAGTTTATAAAATTTAAAGAGTGATCTCAATTAAGGTTCCTTTATTTTGGGTGGATTCAACAACTTTTATTTTTCCATGATGAATGTCTTGAATTATTCTGCTAGATAAAGAAAGACCAAGACCCCATCCGGTTGCTTTTGTACTAAACCCGGGGCGAAAAATATTCCTCCAATCTTTTTTAGGAATGCCTCTACCGTTATCTTTAATTCTAATGATAATTCTATCATCTATTTTTTTTAATGAAATATCAACCAAGCCCCTATCATTATCAATTGAATCGATACTATTAATAACAATATTTTCAATTGACCATGCTAATAAAGAACTATTCGCGGGGAAAAATATACCTGATTCTAAATCATTAATTAAAGTGACTTTCTTTCCTAAACTTGGCATCCTGCGGTTTAAATAATTAACAACTCTTTCAAGATTTTCAGATAAATCAGTATTGACCAATTCCGGAGTTGATCCCATATTACTAAAGCGACGATTAATTTGTTCTAAACGTTTTAAATCCAGCTTTATTTCTGGGATCATTTCTTCAACTTTTTCAGGTGAGTCTTGAATTAGGTCTACCCACCCTAACAAGGCAGAAACAGGAGTACCCAATTGATGAGCAGTTTCTCTTGCCATACCTACCCATATGTGGCGTTTTTCATTATTACGGATGAAAGAGAATCCAGTAAAACCAAGAAAAATAAATAGCCCTATTGAAAATATCTCAATATATGTCCACCATTGAAGTTTTGTTATTAATACTGAATCACCATAGTGCAAATAGCCAAAAATAATTTCATCTGATCTATCAACTTTGTATACAAGGGGTATCGGATTATTTATTTCACCCATTGCTAATAATAATTTATGCCTACTAATTGAATCATCAACGGATTCAGGGAGATTTTTCCACATTTGAGGGATATTATCTAAATTAGTTTGTATGATAGGGAATTGAACTTTTTTAATTATATTGTCAAAAATAAAGTCTAAGTTCTTATCATTCTCATCTTTTATTGCATTTGCAATAATTTCAGCATATACACGAACTATAGAGCTATTATCTGACCTTAATTCATTTATTAGTATGTTTGTATATGTTAAAAGACCAATAACTAAGAATATACCTATAATAAAAAGCGCTGTCTTTATATTACCCGTATGACGATAGTACTTCATTTTAGACCTATTAATCCAAATGGGCTATTTCTTAATTAAATTTTTATACAAATTAATAGAAATTGAATTTGATTTAGAAATCTCAAAATAGGGAATCTGTTTTGCTCCAAATGCCCGGAAAAACCGTTCAATTGATTTTATCATAGAACCTTCAAAATTAAACTGCTGAGTTATTCCAGAAGAATATTTAATTGCCTCCCAAATTAAAAATGGCATCGCACCAGTAGTTTTATATTGGTCTGGGCTCCCTCCCGAAAGATAATAAGAGCTTTTATTATCCCAAACTATATATACCCCACCGCAGAGATCTCCATTTTTATTTTTGGCCAAAAATATTTTACCACAATTAAGGCTTTCACAAGTCTCAAATATCCTTTCTAACACCTCAAAATTAAATTCTATCCCATTCTGCCTCTCAAAAGTACTTTTTATACAGAAATTAAGAGCATCAAAGTCTTTGCTTTGCTCTATCGTTATTTGTTTTTCAGCTTTTCGGATCTCTTGTCTTATATTCGATCTAAATCCATTCCAAACATCATCAAGATTAGTTAAATCTTCAATAATGTATGTATACCTTGTGGTTTGTTTGAATCCATTCCAATAAAATGGTAACCAATTTTTAAATGAGGGATGAAACCTCTGCGTAAAATATGAAAACCGAGGAAGTTCTTCCAAAAGATCATTTATTCTATTCATGTTTCTGGATAATTCCTCAGCATATTTTCCTTTTTCTACTGGTAATAACACTCCCAGAGATTGAGTTAGAGGTGGCATATTCAAAATTGAAAAACTAAACTTTTCTACCGTAATTATAGGCATACAGATTATTATGACATTATTTTTCTCTATTATCAAATAATCCCAATTCCCAGGAGATACCGCTTGAAGCCACTCTGGACTTGAAAAAATCGTCCCTTGTGGTGATTCTAAAATAAAATCTTTTATTTTCTTATTTTGATTCACTTTTAATTATTTCATTCTTTAGAAGTTTGTAATCATTATCTGATACTTTTTTACCTGTTGAAAAATTTAAATTAGGAATATCTGACGTATCATCTAAACTTACTGGGACACCTTTTTCATTTAATTTATTTTTTATGAATTTTAACACAGAGGATGTATCATCACAAAGATCTTTATATTTGATAAATATAAACTTATCATATCCTATAATTTCTTTTGCAGAATTAATATTCGAATAAACTCCTCTTATTTGTTTAACTATCTGTTCCCAGTAAGGTTCGTCAGATTTTCGATAACCTACCGCAGTCGGTACAACTGACCACGAATGATTTTTGTTGTTATATAATTTGATTCTAGCATTAAGAATTGATTGTGCGGTATCTAATTCATCTCGAGCTATAACTATAAAAATAGAATTATTAAAAATTTTATTGATTGAAACTATCCTCATAGAGTTTACTACATTTTTAAATAATACGGGTTTTTTATGTATTTTGGTTAACCCTGAGATTTCTAAACGGATTTCATCTATTATAATTGAAATTTGTTTTTTTGGATTATGAAATTCATCAAACCATTGATACCAAAAATTGCCAAACTCGTTAGGACCATGTAGATCTTTTGATTGACCAAATTTTGATTCTAACTCCACTATATTTTTTTCCCCAAAAAATTTTTTGTAGAAACTTGTTGCTGCAATTGGTAATCTATACCAATCAGAGACAAAATTATTTATAAAACCAAAATTAAGATGTTTGCATAATAATTGATATAATATTGTAGTCCCAGAACGTGGCGCTCCGATAATAAATACAGGTGGAAATTTTTTCAATAAATCAACATTATCGTTATTATGAAAGAGTTTTTCAATTGGTGAAAAAATCAAATTAAATGGATTTAATAATTTATTTTTAATTACACTGAGGGTCCAATAGTTCAAGAATGATTTCAAGTAAGCTATGCCTAATTAATTTTACTAAAATGAAAATATCGCCATCTTAAATAAGATAATTTTTTTTGTAATATAAAATTCCTTTTTTCAAACTTACTTATCAAATGCTTTTCGGTGAATTCCTTATAATTCAACTCCCACGCATGGTGAGGATCAATTATTTTTGTTTTTGGTATAGGGACAGTAATGGATTTCCAAAAAGATTTGACTTTTAATTCAAGTGCAATTGGGGTTTTTTTAAAGACAGGAACACTTATAAAAATATTTTTATTTATATAACTTTTCAGATTATCAATAGTTCTGACCATTTCGTTGAAATCCATATGCTCAAAAACTTCAAAAGCACAAAAATGGTCATATTTTTTTTTTGGTACAAAGTTTACAGCATCAGCAACAATGTCAGGCGATTTATTCTCGTCAACATCAACAGTTAAAACATCAATATTCTTCCCTTTTAAATAATTTGAAGTAAAACCAGTACCGATACCAACTTCTATAAGTGAATCATTAGGATTGACTATTCCTTCCATTATCTTTATTTGATGCCAATAAGACAACCAGTGCTCCCTGCTTTCAAATTTGTGAATCCAATTACTTGAGAATTTTCTATTTTTCTCCATCTTTACTAATTTGTTCTTGTAACCTTTTTTACCGATATGAAAATAAGCAAATGATATAATACGTAATATATTGATGTTGAAACAGTCAAAGCCCAAATCAAAGATACTAATGAATATTTAAAATAAAACATAAAGATAAAACGAAAGATAAGAGATAATAAAGTAAGATAAAATGCAATCTCTTGTTTATTAATAACAGTAAATGTTGTTCCAATTGGAGATGTTATAAATTTAAAAAACAAACTGATTGATATAATTTGCATAATAAGTGCTGATCCTATCCATTCTTCTCCAAAAATAATTTCTATTAGCATTGGAGAAAAAACTAAGATAGCTATAAATGGTATTGAACCTATAAAAATAAGTTTCTTGGTTGTCTCAATATAAGTAGAGAGTAAGGTCTGCTTGTTAATATTGAAAATTTCTGATGCTTTCTGAAAATAAACTTTCCCAATTGCTGTACCAATAAAATTCATTGGAATAACACATAAACGATTAGCAAGCATGTATAGACCCAATTTATCACTAGAAAAAAATTGTGCTAAAAAAAATACGGGCAACTCATTTGACAAAGTATTTAAGAAGACCATCAATGAATTAAAAATGGGGAATTTCTTATATTTAATTGCTATTTTTTTTAGCGAGTCTTCAGATTTTGGTCTTGTGAAAATAAATGATTTTTTTAGGTAAATAAATGATGCCGTTGATAAACCAATTATATAAGAAAAAAATAAGGAAACAATATTTGGATTAATTAAGCCAAAAACGATCATTGATGATTGAGTGGAAACCACTTGATATAATCTTCCTAACGAAAATTCTGTAAATAATTTTTTCCTCATCAAGCCATACTTAACAACCTCAAATAGCCCGAAAAAAAATATACCCACAGGAATAAACCAAAAAAAATCTTTTATACTATATGAATTAACAAGCTCTGTGGAAATATGATTGAAAAAAAATAAAATAAAACAAATTAAGGAGCAGAAAATTAAAAGCACATACAAACATAGTTTATACACTTTCATAGCCGTTTCATCATCTTTAGGAAGAACGATAGCCATTTCATATTTCAGTGACGCAACTACACCAAAAATCGTGATAATTGAAACTAGTAACTGGTATTCTCCTAACTGAGATACTGTAAATAATGAAGTTACAATTGGAAGGGTTATAAAGATAAATAGACTGGAAAAAACTGAGCTTGATGAGAGTTTAATTACATTTCTTGCGAACTCATCATTATGTAAAAAATCAAAAACAGATTTCATAATTATTTTATCGCACTAACCTCTTATAAAATGTTTTTAAAGGCTGAAATTCAGATTTTTTTTCTTTACCATATTCCAGTATGTAAATAAGAACCTTTTTCCACCTCTTGTATTTATATCCAGTTATAGTATTATTGTGCCAAATAATATTAAAATATCCGGAGAACTGATCTATTTCATCAATAATAGTTTTAACTAATTGGATTGCATTATCGGGTGTAAGACCCATGTAATAATCTTGGATAAGTGTCTTATCCATTATTTGAAATGGAAATTCATTAAAATTAAACGGTTTATCTTCAAGAAGATTATATGGTTTATATGGAAAGCAAAATCCATTTCTAAAAGAAACAGATTCCGCAAAACCAAGACTAGAATCATAGTTGATGTTTGATGCTTCTAGTTCATGAAAAGATTTGGGAAGCCTCATCATTAAATAATGAAACCTACCACCGAATATTTCAAATGGAAACTTTGTTATTTCTCTATTTAATTGAACTTTATCAAAACCTGATCCAATGCTCCCATGTATTCCTATCTCATGACCAGATTCCCTAATTTGGTAGAGTAGATTTTGAATTTTTTTTGAATGAAACTTGTAGTCTGCATTTGGATATCCATTTTTTGGATAATTTTCCGTTATGAAAAAATAGGAAGTATTTATTCCATATTTTTCTTCAATTCCTAATAAGTCTTCAAAATTATACCAGATATCGTCTTTGACTAGTCTTCCAAGAATTTTTTTAACTGAATTGTACCAATTCCCTGATAAAAATTCTCTGTAACCATCTTGAAAAGAACCCGTTTGACAGTTATCAATATCATGGGTTATTCCAATTTTTAATTTTTTTTGATGTATTGGGTTTATATTAATATTATTATCATCAAGACTTTTAATTGCACTGGCAAGTACATCAAAATAATAGTTCACTACAGGAATTTGGTGAACTTCTACAGATTTCAAAAAACTCTCTTTAAAAGGAAACCTTCCCATTTCGTCTTCCTTATCACTAACAAACTCCTGCCAACAAGATAATATATAAAATGAGCTCATAAGGATATCTAGGTTTATTTTTGTATGATTATGTTCGTTTGATATTAACTTTATCTCATTGCGAGATGGTTGAATAAATAAAAATGGTATTTTTTTGTGGTTCCAATTTTGTAGTGTATAACTAGGTATCTCTATTTTTTTTTCAAAAAATGCTCCAACCTTTCCAGGGGTTATATTTATTTCCCCTTTTTCATTCGAACCGTATATAATTCTTATTGGTTTTTTTATGACATAGATATTTTCAAACAAATCTATTACGTATATTAATTTGTTTCTTAAGAAAAGATATTCTTTGCCAATGACTAATGATATCTTTTTTGATTTACATAACAAAATTATCAAACCCTATTAAGTTTTTTTAATGCTGAGTACTTTATTTTTGCAGCTTTAAAAAAATTATATACACCAATTTGGCTAGTCCAATGCTTAATTGTGTTCTCAATAAGTTTATTTGGCCTAATCAGATTTATAATTTTTAAAAGCATTACATGTAACCTCTGATAACTTAGTGTAGCAGGGTCAATTAACGGATAAGAGGATTGTTGACAATAATTATAACGAGTCCAATAACCTAAATCAAAAGCCGGTAGAGCATTGATAAGAGTCGCCATACCTGATTCAAAAACCTCTCTGGCTATTTCATTTTTTTTATCTACACGAATAAAATCATATAATCCTAATAAAGAAAAAATATGTCCGTTAAAAACTAATATAGGGAAGGTTGATGTGTACTCCTCATAAAATGGGCCCCAATCTGTAAAACTAGTAACTCCACCTCTAGATACGGGAATTAAAAAAGATTTTAATGCTTCATCAGCTAAATCTTTATATTTTTGATTATTTGTTATCTGAAAGCCTCTGAGTAATATAGAAATGGCTCTAGACTGGGCAAAGGCTGATTGCCAAGGTCCCGAATTGTTATAAGCTGGAAGCGGGACGTCAGTAAGCCAACGTGCACCAGTTTCTTTATCTAAAGTAGCATTATTTTTAAACCAATCAACAAATCTAATAAAGCGGTCAAAATCATTTTTTGATTTTGTTTTCAGAAAAGTATGAAAAACAGCAAGTCCTAATTGGCCTATAGAAATTGGGAAATAAACTAATTTATCAGATTCAACATCAATATATGTGTTATTTAATGGGATTCCATCTTTATCAAAGGAAGTTATAAGTGCTTGATCCTTACCGCCTCTAACACTTTTTTCATCAAAAATCAAATAATATTTCCCCAACTTATTTTCATGGATTTCCTTAGAAATTAAATAAAAATTGTCTCCTCTGGTGATATCAACAATTAATTTTTTAAGCATAAATAATTTTTTGGTCAATCTTTTTTTAATCATTTGTATGCTTTAAAAATTTTTCTGCTAAAATCTGGGTTTGTGACTTTCTGCTATAAAACTCAATATTATTTGTGCTTGGTATTTTGTTTTCTTTTATAAAACTTATAATTGATGAACTATCACAGTAATCAAACATTTTACCACTATCCGTTTGCTCCAAGATCTTAGAGGCATCACCTTCAATCGGACCTACTCCAATAATAGGAACACCGGTTTTTAAATACTCAAATAACTTTCCAGTCACAATCAACTCATTGTGAGGTGTTTTTGGTATAATTAATAAAAGAAAATTTGAGATTAACATCTTTCTTATTGATTGACTATGAGGTAAATAGCCAAATTTTTCAACATAGTTAGTCAAATCATATTCATCTATTATTCTGATTAAAAAAGGATCAATATCGCCAACAAAATGAATAAATACATTAGCTCCAGAATCATTCATTTCTTTAACGGCTTGAAAAAAATTATGAGGTACTTGAGACCGAGCTATGGTACCAACATATGATACAATAATTTTTTCATCTTTGTTATTTTTTTTATCTAAGCCTTTAAAGTCATCTTCATCGAATCCATTATATACAACAGATATATTTTTTTTTATTTTATTTTCAAAAAGAAGTTTTAATCCTTTTGTAGCTGTTATAATCTTATCCGCGCTACATAAAATCTTTGTTTCAAGAATACTATCTAATTTTTTAGAAATTGCAAGTCGCTTATGATCTGAATAATAAAATAAATCAACCCATGGATCTCTAAAATCTGCTACCCATGGAATTGATAAGCTTCTTTTTAATCTGTGGCCTATAAAATGTGAAGAATGAGGGGGTCCTGAAGAGAAAATTAAATCTATTTTATTTTCAAGAATAATTTTTTTTGCTGATTTAATCGCAAATGGAATCCAACCTATTCTAGCATCTGGGATAAAAAGGTTCATTCTTATCCAATAAGCTAAATTACTAAAAATAGATTCTTTAACCTTGCTCAGTTCAAAAGTTGGGAGCGAATTTTTTTGTGTTAAAAATTTAAAAAATTTATATGGCTCAATAGTTTTCGTTTTAAATACTTTTACTTTTAAAAGTTCAGCTTCATCTAAAAGAGACTGATCTATACTTGGATACTCCCCATCTTGAACGGTTAAAACAATTGGTTCCCAGCCAAAGTAAGGTAAGTATTTACAAAATTTCAAAATTCTTTGGACACCAGGCCCTCCACTTGGAGGCCAATAATATGTAATCATTAAAACTTTTTTCAATTGTAAAAAGATTTTAATTGATGGTGGTTTTTTAAAAACATATCAGTCTCGATAAACATTTTTTCCCAAATCGCTATACCAGTTAAAATCCACAAAAAATTATAATGCCATCTAAGCTTTGGATGTGGTTTATAATCGAGAATTGATTTTATATATGAGTAATTGAAAATATCTTGCTGGCGTATATATTCTTCGGTTAAGATCTTTTCTATAGTATTTTTCAAATCTTTTTTAAATTGTAAATATGGATTAATTGTAAATCCCCATTTCTTTTTTTTGATGATTTCATCAGGTAAAAAATCATTTAAAGATGATCTTAACATAAATTTCGTGTTCGCTCTTGATAATTTCAGTTCAGATGGAATTGAAAAGGCGAATTCCACTAAATCTTTATCTAAAAAAGGGACACGCTGCTCAACAGAATGAGCCATGGACATACGATCTTCCGTCAATAGATAATCGTTTACCATTTTTGTTTGGAATTCAATAGAAAGAACTTGATCCAGATAGGATTTACTTTGATACTTTGAAGCAATATTTTTAAACTCCTCTCTAACAGACCTAAGTCCATTTCGGATAAAATTAGGTGTGTAAATAACTTTTAATAACGAAGAGTCTTGGTCCCAAACATTTCTGAGAATAAGGAGCTGTTTTAAAATATTTCCGGAGGAAAGAACCGTTTCTAAACCCCTTCTGTATTCATCTAACTTTAAAACACCTGTTGACCTTTGCAAAGCAGATATCATCTCACTCAAAGGGGACCCGATCAATTTTTCTATGTATTTTGGAACAAATCTGTTGATAGAATTTAGCATGTAAAAAATTCTGTGAATATCATATCCAGCAAATAGTTCATCACCACCTAATCCTCCCAATACAACCTTGACATGTTTGCTAACAAAGCTAGACATTGCAAATCCTTGAAGAAGGTTTATTTTTGGAACTTCTGAGTGCCAAATTACGTTAGGAAAATTTTCAAGGGGATTAAAATTCAAATTGAGCTGGTGATGATCAGTTTTAAATCGGTCTGAAATTATTTTGGCACTTTTAAATTCATCAGTAGGTTCATTAAAACCTAAAGTGAAAGTTGAAATATTCTTTACTCCAATATTAGACATCATGGCTACTATTGCCGATGAATCAATTCCACCTGATAAATACACTCCAATAGGTACATCACTTACAAGTTGCCTTTTTACTGCTTTTTTTAAATGGTAGATTATTCCATCTTCTACTTGTTTTTTATCCATTGATACAGTTTTAGGATTAAATTCATAATAGGATCTTATATTGATACTGTTGTTTTCATAATTCATATAACATCCTGGCGGTATCTGATAAACACCTTTGAACATTACTTCATTAGATTGAACATATCTCAAATTAGTCAATAAATGTATTGCATTATTGTTCCTATCTATGGGAACCATGGGATGCGATAAAATTGCCTTTGATTCGGAAGAAAAAATTAGGCTATTATTTTTATGAAAATAAAAAAGAGGTTTAACTCCAAAATGATCTCTTGCTAAAAGAAGGCGATCATAATTTTTATCTAAAATTGCGAATGAAAAAATACCATTTAAAAAATTAAACATTTTCAATCCTCTATCTAAATAAAGATTAATAAGAACTTCTGTGTCAGATTTAGTTTTAAAACCAAATCCTTTTGATTCTAATTCAGTTTTAAGTGATAAATAATTATATATTTCACCATTGAAGATAATTGCAACTGATCTATCAGAGTTAAACATGGGCTGATCACCATTTTCTATATCAATTATCCTAAGTCTATTATGTCCTAGCCAGTAATCTTTATAATTATAGAAAGAAGTATTTTCTGGTCCCCTATGCTTTAACAAGCGTGACATTTCTCTGATATTAGACTCTTGATCTCCACTTGCTTTTATCCCGCTTATTCCGCACATAATTTATCTACCTCCCAAAGAGTGTAATTTTTTCCTTTCTATATCTAGAATAAAGGATCCATATCAGGATAGCATATAAAAGAGTTGCTGTCAATGCTTCAAGAAGTCGATAATTAAAAAATGATTTTGGATGAAAATTAAGTTCTAATATATTTTCACCTTTTGGCATACGGATAGCCATATTAACATGATTAGCATTAAATATTTTGGCAGGTTTATTGTTTATTTTAGCTTCCCAACCTGGAGCATAGGGAGTCTCAGATATTACCAATATTCCCTCTTGATCATTTTTGACTTCATACTTAACAAAGTTCGGAGAAAATGTAATTAGTTTTGCGTTATTATCGGATTGAGATCTTAATTGAAAATCCATTTCTTTTTCAATGATTACGGTTTTTGAAGGATCATATGATAAATCATTTAGAGTTTTCAACCTATCGCTTGGAGCACTAACCTGAACATAAGATTCTGGGAAGTATGCTCGTTGTAAAAAATCATCATATCTATATGTAATCCAGTTATTATTAACATCTCTAAACTCCTCAATTAGTTTTGGATGGGATATTAGCCCAGGGCTAATAACAAACTTGACATTTAGAATTTTTAATATATTTTCATTGACACCTAGAGTGCCATCTAGATTTTTATATAAACAATTTTTGATAATTTCTTCTGTTCTGTTCATTTTGATAGCGCTGTATCCACCAACACTTTGGTGAAAATAGCTCCACCTGTTATCTCCAAAAAGCTTTCCTAATGGTAAAATTCTAAAAATACCCTTTTGCTTTAATAACCATTTATCTGTTTGAGTTGGCACAAAATAGTTTCTAATTAGTCTATTCTTATTTACATATTTTATTTTTTTTCTTGATTGTATATTGGCAAAATCACTGACAATTACAATTATTAGAAAAACTAAAGCCCCAGTTTTAAGATTAGGTTTAATTATTATTAATCCTATAGCAATTGATGATACAGATAGAATGAAAAAATATCTTTTTAAATCATTTATTAAAAACTCTGCTCTAATATTTTTGACAATAACAGCTGCTTGGGATTGTAATTGTTCTCCGAGTTTTGTATAGCTAAAACCATTCGAGAAAAAAAATATGATAAAGCCAATAACAAAAAAGGTGGAACAGATTTTTAAAATTAATTTTCTATCTTTAATAGTTATTATCTCTGATAAGGCATGAAGTCCGTAGGAACACAAAATGGAAAAAATAAAAGCTGTTAATGTAATGCTCATCATTGGTGCCCGGAAATTTTTATAGTAAGGCAAATGATTAAAGAATATATCATAGAATACAGAAAAATGGCGGCCAAAAGATAATAATATTAAGAAAACGCTAAAGCTTGTTATACTACGTATAAATATATTTTCTCTAAAATAGAATAAACCTATTAACATTAGTACAAAAACCACTGGACCAAAATATTCATATGATTGAGTAAAGGGCATTTGCCCCCAATATGCTGGTATATTTCTTCCCTTTAGATTCGGATATTTATTACCATCATATAATTCAGACGACATACCACCATGAAATCGCGGTATTAACCAATCAAAAATTGTAGATGGATGGGTTGACCACTGCGTCGCATATTGGAAATCTAACCCAGAAGATATATCTTGTTCTTCATTTTGTTTCGATAAATCAACAGTTTTTGCTCCCCTTGAAGAAAATGGTAAATATTCTCCTGCCAAAAATAAGGGTTGAGCAGATAGGCATAATGAAAAAATGAGACTAGCTAATAGTAATCCTAAACTGTAAATAAATTTTTTCCACTTTTTTTCTATCATATCCTTAATAAAAGGGTACACCCCAATTGAAAAGATCAATAAAGCTGTATAAAATACTATCTGATAATGTTGGGTGCGTATTTGGTTACCAAAGCTTAAAGTAAAAAGAACTGCGCCTAATATATTCCTATTGTTAAAAAAATAATGAGCTGTAAAAATGACAAGAGGTAACATCATAATTGCTCTAAATTTTGTAAAGTGGCCTTCTGCCCAAAGTGCTTGATAATGAGGGAAAAGTGTAAATGAGAATGCTCCAAAAAACGAGGAAAAAACTGTTAACCCTTTATATCGCATAAAGTAAAAGAAGCCAAAACCACCAACTAAATACCATAAAAAAATTTCACTAAATATTTTTCCCAGTAAACTGATCAAGGTATCGAATGATGGAACTTGTGGAACAATTCTAAAATATCTAGGCATACCAGAAAATAGGTATGGGTTCCATAGGGAGATCTCACCAGATTTTTTATTGTGTTGCTGTATCTGATGTATTTCACCAACTGAGCCAATAACATCTACTCCTTGAGGGACTAGTCCTTTCAGAACTACTGGTTCTAAAATAAATAAATGAACAATTATAAAGGCAAGTCCTATTAATAGCGTTTGTAGTTTGGAATTAAAATTACTCATCTTTTTATTTGTAATACTTTTTTTGAAAACCGACTAAGTTATCTTTATTCAAAATTGAACGGTTTAAGAAGGCCCAAATAAAGCCTAATCCATATCCGAAAATTTGAGTAGGAATTATTAAAGGAAGATAAAATATCATGAACATATTTTGGTACTTAATTGATCCATAGATACTTACTAATAAAATCAAACAAATTATTAAAAGAAGAATTGGAACAAATAGTTTAGGAGCAAGTATACAACCTGCCAAAATAAGAATTAAACTAAATAAAGATAAAGCAGGAATAAAATGAATTGGCTCCAAAAGATTTTTATCAATATGAAACAAATTAATTCTTGCTACACCCCAATTAAAAACTTGCTTGAAGAATTGAAAGAAAGTTGTTCTTCTTCGATGATAAACTAAGGCATTTGGAATGAAAATAATTTTAGCACCACTTGAACGAATTCTGTTGCTGTATTCTATATCTTGACCATGACGAAGATTCCCAAACCCACCAATTTTTTCAAAAACTTGTCTCTTAAGACCCATGTTATGTGTCCTTGGATAAAATTTAGCAATCATGTTTTTACTATGACCTCGCATACCTCCTGTCGTTAAGAAAGAAGTCATAGAAAAGTCTATGGCTTTTTGAAGTAAACTAAAATCTGCTTTTGAACCATCAGGGCCGCCGCAAGCATCAAAGTTTTCGTTCAAAAAACAATCATAAATAGTTTTAATCCAATACTTGTTTGCTTCACAATCTGAATCTATAAATAAAATTAATTCTCCTTCAGAATGTTCCATCCCATTGTTTCTTGCCTTCCCCGGACCTTGATTTTTTTGCCTTATGTATTTTAGATCAAATTCAGTCTTTGCTTTCCAGCCTAGGACCACCTCTTCTGTATCATCTGTTGACCCATCATCTGATATTATAAGCTCAACAAGACTTAAATCAAAATTTTGCTTGCAAATAGAATCTATTAATAAATCTATCTCAGCAGACCTGTTATAAGAGGGAGTTACAATACTAATAATTGGTTTAGCCATTTCTAGTTTTCTTTAATATTGTCTCACATCCTAATGACAATATCTCCCTTAAATAGGGTATGTTAGGAAAAGTTCTCGTTCTTAATCCAAACCTAATTTGAAAAACTGGACGAATTAAAAAGAGATTTAAATCAAGTATTTCAAGGTTATGCTTAGAACAAAGAGAATAAAAATTTTTAATAGAGATTCCATTAGATCGGTTGAAAATTATATCTTCAATTACAGAAGGGTTTTCATTTAATGCATTCGCAAAAAATTTAAAAAATACTTCAGGCAGTAAATGAATGTAAGGAATTTTAGCAATTAGAGTACGACCATTTTGCTGATGGCCAGCAAAGGGTGAATATAAGGGAGGAAAAGTGATGAAAATATAGCCACCCACCTTCAACAATTTTTTCATATTATAAATAGCCTTGTTTTTTTCAGTTATATGCTCAATAACATCTCTAATTACTATTAAATCATAATTATCATTCTTAAATTTTTCAAAAATTACCTCGTCTGTTATATCACCTACTTGAATATTAATATTCGGATTAATCTTTTTGGCAATTTCAACCCTCGAAGGTTCTAATTCTAAACCCTCAACACTAATGTTTTTTTCAATACATGCAGCAATAAAGCCACCTTCTGCGCAACCAATCTCTAGAATCTTTAAATCTTCTAGAGTGGATTCAAGCTTATCAGACAAAAATTTAATTAAGTATGTATCTGTATAAAAAAATTGCTCATCATAATGTTTTTGAGCCATTTATTATCTGTTAATTTTCAGCAAAAATTTAGCTTAGGTTTTTGATTCTATTTTCTCTGTTATTATGATTGCCAGCCAAAAGTTCAGCTAATAGCCCGATAGAAAAAAATTGTATCCCAATAACTATTAACATTATTCCAAATAAAAGAAGAGCAATGTGCATGGAAAAAGGATCACCAATTTTGTATTTAAAATAAAGTACAATTACTTCTGCAATCAAACCAAAACTTAGAAAAAACAGCCCAAAAGATCCAAAGAGATGCAATGGCTGTTGATCATATCGATCTAAGAATAGAATAGTAATAAGATCAAAGAAGCCATGAAATATTCTTGATCCACCATATTTGGTGGTGCCATATTTTCTTGAACGATGATTTACAATAATTTCTGTAATTTTAAATTTCTTCTGTCCTGCCAATGCAGGAATATATCGATGACGGCCTCCATAAATATCTAATGACTTTATCACTACCTTTTTGTATCCCTTTAATCCACAATTGAAATCATGAATCTTTACACCTGTCAAAATTCTAGTTACGAGGTTAAATATTTTTGACGGAAGTGTTTTGCTTAAAGGGTCATTCCTTACTTTTTTCCATCCAGAAACTAAGTCCCAGCCATCATTTAATTTATCAATAAGATTAGGTATTTCCGCGGGATCATCCTGCAAGTCAGCGTCCATGGTAATAATATAATCACCTTTTGCAATCTTAAACCCCTCTGAAAGAGCAGCTGCTTTGCCAAAATTTCTATAAAACTCAACTACTTTAAAACTTTTGTTTTTTATTGATTGCTCTTGAAGATATTCATTAGAACCATCCGAGGACCCATCATCAATAAAAATAACTTCATACAGAGGAAAGTTAGTTAAGATTTTTTCAAGTTGTTTGATTAAATCTGGTAGCGATTCTTTTTCATTAAATACTGGAATAACTATTGATAAACTCATTTTAACTTTGAATTAGCCTCCAGCGGGCATTAAGGTCAACTGATTGATGATTATGCTCCCTATCATGGAAATTGATAATTAGTGATTGATTATGTTTACGATTGCTTAAGATTGCAGAAGTAAGAAAGTTATTTTTATTATTTAAAGATTTATATTTAAAACTATAATTTAATTGACTGATAGATTTGTTTAAAAAATCTGGTTTGACGCCCCACAAAATTTTTGTTATATCACTTGGAGAAAAATTATTTAAAAAAGGAAAGTCATTAATCATTTGATAATGACTATATTTTTTATTTTCTATCATACTCCAAGCCATTAAACTGTCAGCAGTTAACCAGATTAGCACAGATTTTCTACCTAAAATATCCATGACCTGTATAAATGAACTATCTCTCTGAGAAATATATTTAAATTTTAATTTCCAAGGTAAAATACCTTCAGCTTGTACTTCTCCCCTTCCAGAGCAAGATACATAGTTCTGTTTCAATTTTAAATAAGTTTGTTCATTTTTTTCTAATTCATCCATGCTAATATTTTTTTTGTAGATGCAGCCGCTTATTATGATAAATGTAAAAATCAAAAATTTTATTTTCATAGTCTTGCTATTTCATGGTGATAAAATTCCACTACTATCTTGGATTACAGCCTGTTGATTGTTTTTTTTGATAATGTTTTCATTTTTAGCTTTTATCACCATATCAAAATGTTCCTTTATAACATCACTATTTGAATCTATAGATAACGATTTTTTAATGTATTTAATGGCTTTGTCATAATCTTTGAGTTTATAGTAGATCCATCCTATAGTATCAAGATAAGGGGCAGAGTCAGGTTTTAATTTTATAGATATTTTTGCCAACTCTAATGCAAAACTATAGTCCTGATCACGCTCAACTAAACTATAAGCATAATTATTGTAAGCCTGGGCATCTGTACTATCAGTTGATATTAAATCAAGATATAATTCATCTGATTTAGCCCATTTTTCAGTGGTATCATAAATCAGTGCAAGATTGTGCTTAACACTTCTAGAGTTAGGGAATATAGATAGTGCTTTAAGTAGATACGATTCAGAGTTTAAATAATCTTCTATTTGGTAATAAGATATACCCAATAAATAATTTGCAGTATAGTTATTGTCAAACTTAATAATTACAGGCGCAAGAACTTCAATTGCACTTTTTGGCTTTTCATTTTCTAAAAAAATTAACGCACTATTAATATAGCCTCGTGGGTCATTAGGAAATTTTTTGATTAAAATTTCATTATATTTCTTAGCATTTAGCTTTTCATCAACATTTAAAAACAAACTCACAAGCTCATTTAAGACATCATTATTTACACTATCTATTTCATACACTTTTAACATTTCACCTATTGCTAAGCTAGGTTTATTTAGTTGCCTGTAAATTGCACTTTTTTCCATAAAGATCTCTTTGTTGGGCTTTCCCAAATTCTCTAGTCTTTTTATTATATCTAAAGCCTTTTCATACTTATCATTATACAAGGCTAAGTCCTTAAGTATTTCAAGATATTTTGTATTCTTTGGATCTTCGATAATCAGAAGCTCGCATATCTCCTCAGATTTAATATAGTCATTAGTTGCTAAAGATATTTGAATAGCATTTTCTAAAGCAGATGACAGTTCTGAATTGATTTTATAAGCCTTGATGTAATAATCAATTGCATTATGCCATTTTTTCTGAATTCTAGAAATATCGGCTAATGCAAAAATATAATCAATATTATCTGGCTCTATCTTGTTTAACTCAACATATGTATTCTCGGCTTCAAGAATTCTTTTTTGAGAAATATATAATTTGCCTAATAACTCATGTGCTTCCACTTCTTTTGGATTAATATCTAATGCTATATCTAGATGAGCCTCAGCTCTTAAATTTTTTCCTAGTCTTCTATACGCATCAGCTATTGAAACATGTAAGGTAGAGACGTTTGGATCTAAATCAATAGCTTCTTGAAATTCAAGAACAGCAGAAGCATAATTACCTTGCTTTAAAAGAAATTCTCCTTGCATAAAATAGTGTAACGCAAGATCTCGGTCATTTGCAGATTGAGCAAATGAAAAGTATTGAAATATATTGATAAGACATATAAAAACAATTTTAAATCTGAAAATCTGCGGAAAAATATTAATCTTCATAAAGTATTATGTCATTTCCTCCGGCTTGTTTTACTTTGTACATTGCTTGATCGGCGTAATCAACTAATCCTTTTAATGACTTATCTTGAGTTGGGTATTCAGCCATTCCTGCACTAATTGTCATTTTTACTTTTTCTCCATCCAATTCAAACGGATAATTGGCAATATTTTCCACAATGCGTTTTCCAACAGGCATCGCGTTTTCAGCTGATGTATTAATCAAAATTACCACAAATTCTTCACCACCATATCTTGAGACTAAATCAATAGCACGAACATTTTCTTTTAAAATATTTGCAACGGTTTGGATCACATAATCACCATATGGATGTCCTAAGGTATCATTGATCCTTTTAAATTTATCAAGATCAAACATAATTACTGAAATGAAATGCTGAAATCTTTCTGCTCTTAAAATTTCCTCTTCAAAACGTTCTTTGAAAGTTTGATGATTGAGTAACTTAGACAACCCATCATGGGTAGCATCTTGATATAGTTTATCATATTCTTCTAGCCAGCAAATCGTGGCTCCAAGAATATTTGAAAATAAAACTAGGCGTTTTTCACAATCATTAGAAAATGGAACCTCTTTTTTTCTTTCAAGAATTATTGATCCAATGTTTTTATCATTACCTTTTATAGGAACTCCTAAAACAGATTTGTAACTATTTTTTTCGTCAGAACCAGTAGTAATACGACCTAGGTTAGGATAATCGATATTCCAATTGTTGGTGTTAATATTTTCCCCTGTTATTACAGGTAATCCTAAAAGTGTACCATTTACATTAAATTCATCAGAAGCAATTAATTCTTTATCAACTCCATCTATTATTTTCACTATACAGTTTTGGCCACTATCCTTTTTTAATGACACTGTCATACAATCAAAATCAAATGAAGAGGAAATTAAGTACTGGAACTTTGAGTATGTTTCCAATTCATCTAAGCCCAAATCTATGGTAGCTAATACATCTATAATTTTTTGTTTATCGTTAATTTCATTTTTTTGGAATTCAAGTAAATTTAAATTTTTCAAACCGAAAGAAACAAAATGGGCAAGTTTTTCCATAATTGCTTTCTCTAGGTTAGTTATATCACTGAAATGATTTACATAAGTTACAATAAAACCAACTTTTTTCGATTCAAACTCAATACTATTTGCAATTAAGCATTCACTTCCTCTCCATGATTTTGATAAAAATATTTCTTGCCAAGCCTCCTTAAAATCTTTTTGGTGATATATCTGCATATTTTCATCACTAAGTATTTTTAAAGCAATTTTATTATTTAGAGGAATATTTTCGCAAAAATCACTATTTGTTGAATTTTGTTTTATTAAGACTTCTAATGCAGGATCAATTATATAAATGTCTGTTTCAAATTTATTATTGGTCGCCTTGACTATCGTACTAATTAAATATTGCAATTCTTTATACATATGTTTAACAGAATTACTGTTCTGATTATTTAGCACAGGTCCGTCAATTTGATTTTGGTTAACCGAATTACTGTGTCTGTTTGAATTATTTATATTGAAAATCGAATAGTAATAAAAAAGAAGAAGTAGAACTCCAAAAATCAGAGAATATCTGAATATTTCTAGAATACTACTTTGCGAAGTAGTAAGTACTGCAAAAGAAAATACAGCGAAACAAAATACTAGTAGTATCTTTGTAAAATTAGATTGGTTTGAATCTACAATCATAAATTAATTTTTAACTTAACTAAACTTAAGACGATTAGAAAAAAGTATAAAAACTTAATTCATTAATTTTTTTTCTGTTTCTGTCTAATTATTCACAAGTTTTATTTTGTTGGAATGCTCTTTGTGAGGAATATTTATTTGTTTTTTCTGGAGAGTGTCTTTACTTGTGTTTGTCAGAGTTTTTGGAGAAGAATCCTCATTTTGACCTAATGACTGTTCAATATTTCTTTCTTTCATTTTAGAAAAGTATGTCGATGAATTCTTACCTCTTTTTTCATTAAAAATTAAATATTGCCCAATAAAACCAAATAAAAAAATAAAACTAATCAACAGACCGCCTTGTAAGTATGTAAACCCAAAAAGACTTTTTTTATCGATTGATTTATTTATTTCTGGATTTAATCCTACATCTTTGATAGCAGTATTTACGTGATCATTGAAATCAGTACTGGTTACTATTTTTGGCAAGTTGTTTAGTTTTTTGATATTATTTTCAATTTCATCAACTAATTCTTGTGCATCTTGATTATTTTTTAAGTATTCTACAAAAATTTTTCTTTTTTTTAGCGAAAGATTATTTTCGATATAATCAGATATCTGATCTTCAAATTCATAACGTTCCATTCTATATTCAACCCCTTTTATTTATAATATTTTTAAGTTCTAATCTCAATTGCAAACGAGCTCTATTAATCCTTGATTTGACAGTTCCAATTGGAACTTCCATAATTAAACTAATCTCATCGTATGAAATTCCTTGAATGTCCCTTAAAATGATTACGGATTTAAAATGTTCTGGCAACTTTTCAATAGCCATATTTATTTTATTTTTATTAAAATTATTCTCGTACTGTGATTCAATATCAAGATCATTGGATTTAAGATAAGATGTTTCTGATTCAGATGATATTTGACTGAATGTTTTAGTTCTTCTGCGTTTATTTTTTCTATAATCAGAATTAGCCAAATTCTTTGCTATGGTATAAATCCATGTAGAAAATTTACCTATTTCTCTATAATAATGTTTTTTGGTGTAAACTTTAAGCATAGTATCTTGAACAATATCCTCAGAGCGATCATAATCATTGACATAGGGATAAACAAAATTTATAAGTTTGTCTTTGTATCTATTTACTAATTCTATATAGGCATCTTGATTTCCAGATTGAAATTTGGACATAAGTTCTTCATCAGTATAAACGTATTTACTATGCGTATTTACCAACTCCGGCCTCGATAAATTGGATGAATTCATTCTCTTCATTTAAACTGGCACTTTTAATATTTTTATCAATATATCCTAGGTATTCAAAAATATCTCCAATTTCTTCTGTTGAGTATTGTTTTGAAAACTTAGGTATATTTTTTTTCAAAGAATTAGATAATGATGTATAACCTCTATTGGGTGAAAAAGTTCCATGATTTAATTTATAATACAGCATTTCCTGAAATAGAGCTGTTAAAGGATATATTAAACTTAAAAATGATTCACTTTTTGTAATTAGATTTTTTCCAAGAAACATAGAATCATCAAGATTTCTATTACCCACCGCCATTAAAAACTCCCACCGAAACCTTTGTCGCTGCCAGCCTGAAAAAATTTTAAGATCTCTCGAAGTGATTTCTGTTTTATCGTTAGACCAAATACAGATTTTCTCGATTTCATTTTTTAAATGGGCTAAGCTATCACTAGCAATATTTGCGACTAAATTTATTACATCTGAATTGACAGTGATATTCTCTTTTTTAAAAAAAAATTTGGCCCATAATCTCATTTCACTTTCAAATGGAGTTTGAACATTCACGACTTCTGCTGATAAACTGATCTTTTTTGTAATTACTGACTTATCAAACCAATCATCAATAATTAAAATTAATATTTTATTCTCCAAAGGAGTGGTGCAATATTTAATCAAGTCATCTCTACATTTCCCTCTAATTGATTGAGGATCTCGTATTATGATAACTTCTTTTGTCAAAAAAAGATCCTCATTCAATAACTTAGCTATAATTTCTTTACCGCTCATTTCATCAGATAGAATTAATGTTTTGCTGTAGTTTGATCCTTCAAAATAATATTTGCAGACTTTATTGATAAAAAAAGAATGGAGGAATGAGTCATTACCTTTAAGAAGATAAACTAATTCCAGTTTGCCTGATTTAATATTTTTTAAGCTATCTTTAATCGTCATGACTATATAAAAATTGAAAATATTCCAATTGAAAAACAATATATCCCAAAATAATAAAGTTTACCCTTTTCAATGATACTCAACAACCATTTCAAAGCAATTAAACCGACAAAAAAAGAACTCAAAAATCCAACTAAACCAATTAAAACGGGAACTTCAATTATATTCTCAGTATCTATAAAATTTAAAAAACCCGCTCCGGTAATTATTGGAATAGCTAACATGAATGAGAATCTTGCAGCCGCCTTGGCAGGGACTCCTAAAAGTATTGCTGTGCAAATAGTAATCCCAGATCTGGAAATTCCTGGTATGATGGCTATTGATTGAGAGCAACCTATAATTAGAGCAATCAATAAAGAAATTTCTTTATTATTTATTTTTTTAATATAAGATAAAAATAAAATTAAGCTGGTAAAAATTAAAGAATATCCTACAACCAATCTATTTTCAAATAGTAAAGAAATCGAATCCTTGAAAAGGAGTCCAAATACTCCAGCAGGTAATGTTCCAACCATAATGTAAATAATATATTTAAATGAGTATTGTTGGTTTGAAAAATTTAATAATAAAAAAATATCACTCCGAAAAAAGATTAAAACACTAAACAAAGTACCAATGTGAACGATAATTTCGAATGAATTACCAGGCTGATTTATGCCTAAAAATTCTTGCCCAAGTACTAAATGTCCTGAACTACTAACCGGCAAGAATTCAGTAAGACCTTGCAAAATACCTAGTATGGCTGAATCAACAATTGTCATATTTTTAATTAACTAAAATTTTCTACGCGCTCCAAGAAGCGCAATCATTCTTCCATTAGTTTCCTTGTCTCTCCTAAAGGAATAAAACTTTTTTTCA
>MDSZ01126832.1_pt1 | contig 27179 bp, 37 predicted proteins | sample 811201 | NCBI WGS metagenome assembly MDSZ01 (sample SAMN05326647, study PRJNA326480) | marine metagenome | isolation source: seawater | place: Indian Ocean: North | collected 2010 | reverse complement strand
TCCACCTAGTGTAATTCCTGTCTCATCTGTGGGCACTCTAGCATTTGCCACTGCAATATTATGACTTCCGGAAGGGTCTACTAGCCATTCAACATAATTTGTAGTTGTTGTGGTAGCTCCTACTTGATGCGTTACGACCGCATAGTTCCACCCATTGTGTTGTGTTCCTGAAGCTACTCTAAACTTACCTGTTCTGTTTTGGAACAGGCCAAATGCTTCACCATTTGCCTGATATGCACTTCCGGTCTGAGATAGATAAACAAAACCACTACCATGGGCATCGACCTGTGTGCCTGTCCCGGCACCTGGATTACCGGAACCTACTGATGAATCTGTTAAGTCCACAGATTGCACTACGGTACCGTTAACTGTCAACCTCAAGGTTCCATAATTTGCATTTCCAAAAGTACTTCCTGAATAGTTTATAATTCCATTTGCATATGAATTCTCATGAACATCAGAATTTAAGTCACCTTCAAAGGTTGTTGTTGCATTAAAGATACCTTGTCTTATATTAGTGCTGCCGGTAGTAATCTGATATAGGCTGTTATCGGCAACAGCTGAGAGATCTCCCAATGCTGAAACTGCTGTCATTCCGGGTGAGGAACCTATGGCTAGCTTGGCATTAATCCCTTTGTTTCCAGTACCTAGGTCATCTAAGTCTGGTGCAGGATTAGGTGAAAGATACTTTAAGACTTCGTTTATCTTATTAATAGCAAAACCGATCGGTGTTGTTGTATCAAATGATGAAAATAGTCCTGCCTCATAGGTTCCCATATTCGACGCGCCGATTGTCCCGGTAATAGCCGCAGTTCCACCCCCAAGATCCATAACTGATCCTAGCAAGTCTAGATTTAGCGTTGTAACACTTCCAGTTGAAACTGACCCGGAGAGAACTGTGATTCCATCACCTCCGCCGCCGCCGCCGCCTGAGCCCATAGCTGCCCAAGCACCGCCACTAGATTTAAACTCCATCGTCCCGGCATTGGATCTAACACCATAACCAGATGTACCGTCTGATGCACCAAAATTTAAATACTGTGTGCTACCATTAGAAGCATACATGTGAACATCAGAGCCAATAACTAGTTCATCACCTCCATAAAGATTTCCGGAAATTACGACGTCGCCACCAAATAATGCAGTGCCTTTTCTTCCTGAGTTTTTGGAGTTAATTGATCCTGAAACAAAGAAGTTAGTATCAGTAAAAGTCGCTTCGTTAGCACTAGTTGCACCAGAATTGGCTCCGGATAAGATCAATACTTGGGAACCGCTTATAAATACCGACCCGACTGCGTCTAGATCTATGCCACCCGCTGTATCTAGATGTATAGAGTCTGTGTCTGTTGACTCTACATCCACATGGAATTTCTTACCACTAGAAGCATTTAGATCAAGTAAAATACCGCCGGCGGCAGATTTTAATTCTATAGAGTCAGCGTCAGTCGCTGTGTCGGCTTCAATAAGAACTTTACCGTAACTGTTAGCACCGCCGGCCGTCAGACGTATACCACCATCATCGGATGTCAACCAAATGGACTGAGCATTTGTAGACGCATCAACAGCAACATAGAAAGATGGGTTTGTTGTAACAGTACCGGCAACTTGAATATCATATCCTCTTCCACCTACATAAGTTGAAACTCCACCGGTTGATTGTGCTGTAACAAGATCATAGCCTGCGTCTGTATGAATAACACCTTTATTTGCAGAAAACTGTATAGCTCTGTCTGTACTAGAGGCTGATATTTTGTCCGACCGAAGCTCAATCATCGGATTAGTTGTGCCATCATCCCCGGAAGCACCAATGTAAACAGGAGCAGCTTCGGATGTTGATCCACTCACATAGAGGCCACCGGAAACAATTAAGTCTCCACCAAATAAACTAGCTCCCCTATTAGCAGTAACTCTAGAACCAATAGCTCCAGATACATAAAATGCTACATCAACACCTGAAGCTTCATCAGCAGAACCAGATGCCCCCCCTGAAAGAATTAAAATTTGTCGATGGGGTTTGATGATAAGTTTTTGTTCAGCAACATCAGTGGAAGCCGGGCCGCGGGTCAGAAACCTCATTTCCATAGGCATTTGCTCTTCACCTACAGTTCCACTAATTTCTACTTCAATTTTTGCACCTGTCTCTGTAGTAGTTGCTGTGTCATACCCTACGAAGAAGAAGTTTGCTACTCGATCGCCATCCTGAGCGGCTGCTTGAGCAGCTCCGTAAGATCCTCGGCCCTTGTATAACAAAATGTCCGGACCCTTAGATGAAAAACCTCCGGCGCCGAACTGTCTGATATCAATCCCTGGTCCAGGATTGTTGTCATTACCCCAGATTGAAAGAATAGAAGTTGTATCTGTTGCTTCGTGTGGGCCAATTGTAACCTTTCCTTCAGCATTGTCTCCAATTGTTACAAAAGGATACTGACCGTTCACTCCAAATTTTGATACGGAAGTAGATGCATTGTTGTTAACATGGATGCCGGACACGACACGTAGTGTACCTGTAACGCTCAACGAACCTGTTGTTGATATGTGTCCAGCAGGTCCCATACCACCGCCAGGCAAAAATCCGGCAGACCCTGTTGCCCAACCAACTACTGAAGCTCCTGAACCTCCACCTCCGGACGGAGATGAACCCTCAGTAGTTAAGTTTCCGGAAATATGAACATCTCCACCAAAAACAGCAGTCCCTCTGTGAGAAGTACTATTTTTATTGCCTATAGACCCAGAAACCCAGAAGTTTGTATCTTGAAATGTTCCCGGGTCTGGAGAGGTTGCACCAGATGCCGATGAAGAAGACAAAAATAAGATAGAGCTTTGTCCTTCTGAGACTGTAGATGCAGAATAAATTAATACGTTCTTTAATCTGGTTGGACTTTGCCATCGATCTCTATCAACAATTGAATATTGACTGCTTCCTCCATCATTTAAGAAATTCCAAAGACCTCCACCGGACGATGAAGATGTATACATAATTGTCGCTTGGGCAGACTCTTCAGCAGCTGTCCCTCCAGCGATGCTAAAGTTAACACGAGGCATTTGACTAGAAGATCCAGACAATTCTACTGTCGGAAAATGCACATTATTATAAAGCCTTATAAAGCCTTTGTCGGTACCACCACCAATTGCGTATATCGATCCACTAGTAGCTGTATCTCCACCAAAAACTGTAGTTCCTCTGTCACTAGTTCCACGAGAGTTAATAGCACCAGATACATAAAATGCTACATCATTTCCTGATGATTCATCATATGATGTAGCACCACCTCCGGACAGTATTAATACTTGATCTTTACTAGCACTAACTACGAATACATTATCTCTAGTGTCACCATCTATGCGAAAGTCTTTTGGCTGGTTTGCTGGATTAAAATGCGCATAGCCTCGAGTAAAGTAAGCTGTGGCAACTCCATCATTTGCAAATGATATTTCACCAGCATGTTTGCCATTGCCGGCCACATCGCTGTCGTTAAACTGAATGTATGTGTCGGTATTATCTTTTGTCGCTATTCTAGAGTATCCGGCAGTGCCGTCCATCAAAATAGTCGGATTTGATGTGAAAGGATACGTGCTATTTCCTACAACAAGACCTCCGGATATAACTGTATCTCCTAAGAAAACAGCAGTTCCTGCTGTTGACGTACCTCTAGAAGATACTGTTCCGGAGACATAAAAATTAACATCATCACCTGCTGCTGAAATAGCTCCTGAGCCGGTTCCAAAATAATGCCTAGTGTGCTTATTTGTAACTAGCTCGAGCCCAGGGCCAGATTCTTCGCCGTCATAGTGTGTAAATCTAAAAGTCCCTGTGTCACCGTCAATTGTGAATATAGGGCCGCTCCCGGCGTTATCAATATCACCTATAGATATATCACATGTGGTTCCAGCTGGGTCCATACCCCCAGTTAGAAAAGTATTGTCTTTAGCGACGAGCGAAATTGTGTCAGGGGTAAATTTTATGTAAGTGTTTGTGTCGCCTCGATGAATAACTTTTTCATCGACACTAATATCACCAGCGACTTCTAAGCCTGATTCAAAAAGGCTTGTACCTGAAACCAATAGATTACCTGAAGCTACTAGATCACCGCCAAACACCGCAGTGCCTTTCGTACTAGTGCCTCTAGATCCTACTGCACCTGAAACAAAAAAGCTTGTATCAGTATAACCCCACTCATCCGGAGAAGCAGCTGAAGAATTAGCCCCAGACCCTATATAAAATTTAGGATCGTCTCTATCGATTCTTAACTTTGGAATCTGCGGATTACTGGGGTTAGTCGACTCTAGGAAAAACTCGTTGTCGGTGCCATCATAACGAAATCTAAAACCCCATACATTGCTGTCTTCGAAATGAGTATCAGCGCCGGCGTAGTTCTGGACTTCTATAAATTGAAGTAAAACATCTTTGTTCTGCCCGGCTTTTATAGATGCTGTGACGTTCTGTGCAGGATGCCGAACTCCGCCAGGTCCGATACTGTGGCTGGTACCATATGCATTTAAGCTTCGAGATACAAAAAGCGCACCCGAAACAAACATAGAGCCGGTAATGTTGCCATCAACCTCTATAACAGAGTGCTCAGCAAAGAGCGTTCCTGATACTACAACATCTCCACCAAATAGAGTAACATTGTCTCTAGGGCCACTTCTAACACCAGAAAGGCCAGTAGGATCTGTTTTTGACCCTGAGATAAAAATAAAAACGTCAGATCCTACATTCGTCAGAACGTCGTTTGCCAAACCACCCGCAAAACTACCGCCTGTATTACTAGCGCTATAAATTAGTAGGGATGGCTGCCCGCTATCACTTCTAGAAGCAATTAGCTTCGAAGCTCTTATTTGTCTGGTTTGAAAATCTCTTATGCTCATCGCGTTCCTCTAAACTATCCTGTAAATGTAGCCTCAGCCACCATCACAATCTGAAAAGCTACATCCGAACTACCTCCGAAATCTCCTAGAAGCGCAGTGCATGATCCTGTCATCTGGAGTTCGGTACCGTTCCATACATTTTCGTATGCAAGAGAACCTGAAACAGAGGTACAATAAAAAAGTGGTAGGTGATCGCCATCTCCGCCGTCTACTTCAAGTGTGGCACCTTGAAATACAGGTTGTCCTGAGGGCAATAGCTTTGGTGTTAATGTAGTATCTAGTGATCCATCTTTAGGGTCGGATGCCGCAACAAAAGTATCGTCTCCGATATCCTCGGGCTGTACTCTTTGTGTATTTATTATAAAGTTTCTTAGTCTCACTAGTCCAACCTTATCGCTACAACATCAACTTGTCCTGTGAATTTTGCGCTAGCTTTGATAGTAACTTGATTTCTATCTAGTGTATTGCCATCAACAGCCAAAGACACCATGGCACTTCCATCCGAAGTTGCAGCAGTTTCTCTTGGCATGGCAACAACATTATAATTTGCATCCGGAAATGCTGCTTCAAAAGTAAATGTTTTTTCGCTCTCGTTATTAAACTGTAGAGTTCCTAGCTCTATAGCTAGCGCAGAGGTGCCCATATAGGTCGGCCGTTTCGGTGCTTTGACAAATGGGTACCTCTTTGAAAAACGGTTTCTATCAATTAATCTTCCACGTAAACTGCTCACTTTTTCACCTCCGTAACTAAGTATCGAAGATTAGAGCACCTTGCTAGCGTATGTTGCAATAGAAGATCGTTCTCCTCTACAAAGATGTACATGTGCGCTCAAATCACTTGTTTTAAACTTTTCAATAACTATAGCCAATCCATTGGATCTTTTGTCGATATAAGGTGTATCTATTTGATCTGTATCACCCATAAGTACCACTTTTGAGTTTTCACCTATTCTTGTAATGATTGTTTTTAGTTCATGAATTGTAGCATTTTGTGCCTCATCCACAATTAAAAAGCTGTTATTAAACGTTCTGCCTCTAATAAAAGACAAAGGTGCAATCTCAATTTGACCTTTTTCTAACATTAATTCAAAGTAAGTTCTATCTTTGAAGTGGTGCTTAAAGTTATCCAAAAGAGGTGACATCCATGGGGCCATTTTTTCATTAACATCCCCGGGTAGATAGCCGATATCTCTACCAACTGGCTCAATACTTCTAGTTACGACAATTCTTTCATAAGTCTTGTCATATAAAGCATCAATCCCTGACATCAAGGCAAGAAAAGTTTTCCCCGAACCGGCCAAGCCCGTAAGTGTTACTAGAGGTATGTCTGCTGAGTTTAAGGCATGCCAGGCAAATTTTTGCTCTTTGTTTCGAGGCGTAACACCGGTTTCTGACTGACCAAAAGAATTAAGTGTGCATAAATCTTTTCCCGTATAAACAGCCAATGCAGATTTACCCATACTCGAGCCTTTGCAAACGACGTAGGTGTTCGGATGAAGCTCATAATCAGATTCTTCTATGTCACATGATCCGTTTTCATAAAGAAGATTAATTTTTTCATCACTTAAATAGAGTTCATCCACGCCATCAAAATTATCATCAACATCGTCGATATAATCTTTGTAATAATCTTCAGCAAGAATCCCTAAGGCATCACATTTTACCCGTAGATTAATGTCTTTAGTTATTACTTTTACTTCTTTTTTCGGAAAAGACTTTTTTAAGTCTAGTGCTGCAGCAATAATCATATTATCGCCGCGAGTTGGATCTAAATGATCTTTAGGGTCTAACTTAGGAGTAGACGCAGTCACTTTTATGGTTTGATCTGTGTTTTCATCTATTAGTACACCTTGATCTAACCTTCCTTTACTTCTTAAGTCATCTAAAAATCTATTGACATATCTTGCTGACTCTCCTAGCAAGCCTGGTTTTTCTTTAAACCTATCAAGCTCATCTAAAACAATTAGCGGTAAAACAACGTCATTTCCAGGAAAGGAATGGACTGATGCTTTGTCATAAAGCAACACTGAAGTGTCTATTACTAGTAATTTTCTTTTGCTCATATTGTAAAGTCTCGCCTCCTATAATAGATTGTATCTGTAAGGTAAATTCTTTTAAACATGCAAAACGATAAAGACACAGAAAAATGCTATAATCTCGTACAAGACGCAAAGACACCTTGTTCAAAGTCAAGTTGCCGTCATTTTTTAAATGCTGAATCTGACTTAAATTGTTCGATAATTGCGGCACAAGACGGCCCAAAGACTTTGCAAGAAATTGGTGACTACTACGGAATATCAAGAATGAGAGTGTGCCAGATTGAAAAGTCAATCTTAAAAAAGCTTCGAAAAGACTCAAAGCCCATCTCTGATTTTGATCCATTATCCGGCCAGTAGACAAATTGCTATAAGGCCTGGGATTCTTTCTCTTACGTAAACACCTGAGAAAAGTGCATTTGTTCGTCCACCAACATAGCTAAATGCAGCTTCCAAATTTTTGCTTACGGCCGGGTCACCAGCCATGGCTGAAGAAGCTACAAGCATTAATGCTCCTGTTTCACACCTATTTTTAGGAGGAGGGCATGGAGAATTTGATATACAGCCTTGTAGGACAGCCGCACCGAGATCTCTTCTATTTGTATCTTTAATAACTTTGCTACCAACAACAATACGCCCATCAGTGCTTAGGCATTTTTCTAAATCTTTTGAATCAAATGCCTGAATATCTGAGTGGGTATTTGCTAGTTTGAATACTTGTGCTAGTAATTTTGCAAAGTTTTTGTTTGCTACTGGGTATAGATTAAGCATTCCAACTTTGTTTCTAAGAAGCTGTAGTTGTCTTTCGTTGTCAATAATAATGTGAGGATGTGATGATACATCACTTACAATTGACTGATAGTTTCTTTCAATGGTTGTATTTAAGAGTTCTTGTGAGCTAGGTTGGGAAACAATATAGACAACTTTTCCTGATGCACCGACTGTTTTAAGATGTCTAGAAAGTGCATCGTGTAAGACAGGGCATGCTGATCCTGTTCCACCACCACCGCCGGCCAGAACAAAAATCCAGTCAGGAGCACCAAGCCGCGCGCGAACAGCATCTTCAACCATTGCGCTGTTTTCCTCTAAAATCTTCTTGCCGAGATCTACATCTTTTCCTACACCATCAGCCCCTGGAACCAAAAGAAAGTGATCTGCAGGTACACCGTCAGGCTGATCCTTGACTGTTGTGTTAACTAATAGTGTCTTGTTGAATCCTGCATCTAGAAAAGCCTTGGCCAATTTTCCGCCTCCGCCGCCGACGCCAATAAAGGCACAGTTAATAGCCGAATCAGCTGTATTTTCCGGGAGTGCTTGCTCATCTAACGCTTCTTCATCATCGTCAAATGCGTCTACAAAATCAAATTCATCATCCGCACCGGTACCAATTTCGTTGATATAGGTGTCATCTTTTTCTTTATTTTCTTCGTTCATAAAAACCACCTCACGTCTTTAAATATCACTTAGCAAGCGTTGGTGGAAGCGGCGGGAATCGAACCCGCGTCCAAAATGCTCAGCATATCAGGTCATTCACAAGTTTAGTCAGCTTATTCCCAAACTAACAAGGTATCTCGAAAAACCACCCATCCTTATCGAGAATCAGGATCTCACCTATTTCTAGGAACCATTTTTGATCTTGTTTATTTCGGTGGGATCAACCACTTATCCAGCTTTGATAACAAGGTTGCTGGAAACCCCGGATTAAGCAGCTAAGGCGTAATCGTACTCAACATTATCGTTGGCATTTAAAATTTGCAACACTATCAATCCATGTGTTACCGTTGGATACTTGCACCATCAAGGCGTTACACCCTGTCGAAACCTTTTCGCCCCCAATTTACTTGCCTTCTTTTCTAGACTTATCCTCCTCAATAGTAAGCTTAACAAGATCTGATGCTTTATTTTTAAGAAGTCTTAGACCTCTACGGGCTCTTACACCTGCCGAATTGTTTCCGTTTGCATTTTTTACTACATCTAGATCAAGAGATTCTACTAAGACTTTGATCTCATTCCACTGTTCCATAACTGATGAAGCCATTATATCCTCCTTAAGACTATATTGTTATTTTTGGCTCGACAACTGAAGATTCTTCCTCATTGTCTATCAAGTTAGCAATTCCTAACATTAGGTCTCTATTTTCAAGCTCTAGAGACAAGAGCTTTATTAGCTTTTTTATTTGATGCTGATTTACACCAAAATTTAAGATTTCGTTAACTATCTCTCTGCACTTTGCCGACTCTAATATTGTTGCCTCTTCTTTTGTAGCACCGTATTTTTTTACTTTTTTCATACTGAATTCCTTAGTGTGTAAGACTCTACTCTAAACTTTACATCTGAGATAAATCTCACCAGTTTGCCTTGAATATAATCGTCTAGCTCTTCTCTAGATAAAATGATGTAGTCTTCCCATATCTTGTTTTCTAGAATAAATTGTGCATGCTCAAAATCAGGCAATTCTCTATCGTAAGACTGCAACAACTCAAAAAGTTCACCAGGTAAAGAATATTTGATATCTTCAATAGATAGCTGTGACTTAACTTCGTCTTTTCCTGTTAAGATCTCAGACTTGCAAATATCAATAATCTTGTGAGCTGCACCGCAATTATTACACTCAGCAAACTTAGACTCAATTGTGTCACTTTGCATATCAACAACAGAGAAGACAACAAACTGGTGAAATACCGGATCTTTGCTATTTCTATATTGGGGAAGTATGCAGTGACACTGAACTAAGTGTTTTATGCCTTTGTATCTACGAGAATTTTCCTCGCTATTTTCCAAGCTCATTTGTCACTCTATCTAAGAGAGAGTCAGTTTGAGAATCAATATACGCATTAACATTTACGCTAAGATCACGACATACTGATTCCTCTACACCTGCAGACACTAGTTTTTCAGCTAGCATCTCAGTGATTCTTTCCTTGACTACAGTTTGTGTGTCTAGAATTGTTCTACATACATTAGTTGTGGTTGACATTTTTAAACCTCCGTTCTATATAAGATATTACAGTCGTGTGCAATAGTAAATTATTTAATGCCAGGGATGATTGCATTTCCCATGTTTTCTATAATATCACTGCATGCATCAGCCGATTTTTTTCCAATCACTGCTGCACTTACTGATACTCTGGGAAGTTTTATAGGATTTTTTTCATCGAGCTGTCTAAAGCATTCATCACTAAGGAGGCCCCATTTAGCCACTCCAGTGCATGCTTGAAGGGTTATTCTTATTCTGTCTTCAATCAAACCGGCCATTTTTGACATATGATTAGGGATTTTTACTTCTATGTGTCTTGCTTCACCAATATCGTTTTGAATAGAAATTGCCTGAGCAGAAATATAAACAGACTCAACTATTTCAAATTCTTCTAGAGTCTTAGAAGATATCACATCTCCTTTTTCTCTAGCTACGCAACTGAGATTAATTCGATCACAAGCTTCAAGTGCAGTCATTTCACTGTCATCAGACCAGCGTGATACTATGAACGGAATAACTCTAAGTCTATTCTCTTTCCAGTTTTCTGAAAGAGTATTGACAACATCTGGGTGAAATCCTAATGCGCATATGACAACGCTAGCTCTATTTTCAGAAGATCCCTGGAGTATTGCATCAACTTCCCCCAAAGACTCAATAATGTCATCTACACAAACAATATATGGTAGCTCTAGCTTATGAACTCTTTGTTGGAATATTGGGTGTACATGCCCGGGAATATTAACAGCATCAACTGCCTCTAAAACAAAGTTTTTATTATTGGAAATATCAAATCTAATAGAACTACCTAATGCACCCATATTCAATAGCGACAGAGTTACATTACACAAAAGACCATCACCTAGATAGTAACGAACTGTCTCTTCTATATCCTCCATAGATGCCCTAAAAGAAGTACTTTTATTATGATATGCATCTTTATGTAGAAGAGATAGCAAACAAATAATGCCAGAGCCTATCTGTTTGTTCTCTGATGAAAGGATCGCATCAACTATGATGTTTCGTATGGATAGATCAACAAGGTCTTTCTGTGACCACTCTGATAGCACTCTTACCAGATCAGCTGGCTTCGTATTGGCAACCCTCTCACCGTAATTAAATACTAGTGTGCCTCGATCCATCTTGAGATAAAGAGATGCTAGTTCTTTAAGAAGTGATCGATATCTTTTCCTAATATCGTCACCGGAAATCGTCGATGTATGCATGTCTGTACTCTGATTACTGTACAGTTCCGCCCTTTTTCTTTTTCTCACCGGTAAAAGCTCCTAGAAGTGTAGCAATTGCCTCACCTAGCTCTTCACCTGATGAGTCCATATTTTCTAATAACTTTTGCTTAGCTTCTAGTTCTTGATTCGCATGCTGAATTGAAATGGCTGATCTAAAAATTCCGCCTAAAAAGCCTAAAATTAACAAGGCTAAACCTAATCCAAAGTAACTGTGGGTCATTAAGTAAGTTCCGCAAATTAGAAGAACTTCAGGATGGCCAAAATTTGCACTTTTCATTAACTGTCTCTCCAAAGATTGTTTGATGCATATGCTAAAATTTCTTCAGCACTGTCTGCTGTATAACCATACTCATCAATCATCGTTTTTATCATGTCACTGTGCTTCTTTTGTTGTTCATCATCCCTTGTCTTAGACTTAGTAACAATTCTGGCCATATCTTTAACAGAATTAATTAAGTAGCTTTCGATAGCTTCTTTAAGTGGCTCGTAAGATTGGTAGTCGACCTTTTCGCCGCGACGCATCTTTGCGAACATGTAGGCAGTAACGTCCCTTCTAAATCCTTCTTTGGCAGAGCCAGTAATTCCTATTTGCTCCTCTATTGATCGCATAAAGTTCTCATCAGGCTCCCTCTCCTCTTTGGTTACTCTATCTTTAAGATTTTGTCGAGTTGTAAAAGCCTCGGCATTGTCTAGATAAGTGTCAAATAGAGACTGTGCCTGTTCTTCGTATGCACTTACAAATGCTTTTGCGATTTCTGTTTCCAGGATTCTTAAGTACTCTTCTCTTACGATTTTTTGAATAATCTCCAAACAAGATTGTTTAAACTCTTCATCTACAATTTGATCCTTTACCATTCTAGAAAGTGATTCAATTACAGATACCGGTGTAATCATATCTTTGTCCGAGTTTGTAAGTGCCATGTCTAAAGACTTTGCAATAAACCTTGTTGATATTCCGGACATTCCTTCATATCGGGCTTCTTCTCTTAAGTCTTTGATATCAATCCTTTTTACTCTTCCTTTTTCTATGACTTCTTCGCCATTGTAGATTTTCATTTTTGTTAATAGGTCACATTTTTGAGAGGGCTTAAGCCTAGACATGATACTGAACATTGATGCGACTTTAAGCGTATGAGGTGCAATATGATGCTCAAAGTCTGACTGCTTAAGCATTTTTTCATAGATTTTGACTTCCTGATCTAGTTCTAGGCAGTATGGTACATTAATTTTTACAACTCGGTCTAAGATTGCTTCGTTTGTATGTTCACTTTGAAATCGATTCCATTCTGATTCATTGCAGTGTGCTAATATCACACCATCAAAGTGAAGCATATCACTCTTACCAGGAGAAGGTATTCTCTTTTCTTGTGTAGCTGTAATAATTGTATGTAGAAACTCGATCTCATTTTTAAAGACTTCAACTAGCTCTACAATACCTCTATTGCCTACATTAAATGCACCATTAAGTGAGAGTGCTCGAGGATCATCTTCTGTAAAACGATCAAGTTTTGATATATCAATGCTTCCAATAAGAACAGAAACGTCTTGACTATTCGCATCCATAGGAGGAACAGAAGCAATACCTCTGCGACCTCTTTGTGAAAAGCTAGACTCTACAACAGGAAAGTCTTCATATTTTCCATCTAGATCATTAAGAAGCTTGTATCTTGCAATAGGACTAATATCACCTTCAATAGCAACACCTAACTTCTTTGTAAATGTATTTCTTAGACTTCGAGGTACTAGCTGTAAGGGCTCACCTCTCTGAGGATCATCTTTTAAGTGATAAAACTTTTCACCGTTTAGTGATTTTTTAATATGCTCTGTTAATGCACTTTTTCCTGCACCGACTGGGCCCATTAAGAGTAGAACCTGCTTGCTCTCTTCACCTTTGTATGCAGCGGATTTTAAAAAGCTCATGAGCTTGCCAATTACCCGCTCCATACCAAAGAATTCTTCTTTGAAATAGTCGTAAATCTTTATACTATCGTTATCAAAGATTTTTTTCTTTCTAGCATCCGAGTCAGGCATATTTTCAACACCGTGTGACACTATAGAATTGTACAGTCGCTTATGTGCACTCTTGACAATTTCTGGATCTTCTTTGACCATCTCTACATAGTCAAGAAAAGTACCGTCAAACTTCTTCTTGGCTGCCCCTTTACGGCGCTGCTTTTCAATTTCTTTTAATAGTTCGTCTCTTACACTCATGTTTATATTCTACTCCGCAAGCGTTAATGTGTGTACTAATATAACTAGATTTCCCATAGCTCTTCTTCTAGAATAGTGTACATTTTTGCACCTTCTGGCCAAAGTGTATTAATGTGATTGACAACGTTTTCAGCATGTCCTAAGTCTAAGTCTCTTCCGTCATGCTCATGTCGAAGAACTAGAAATCCTCCTTCAAGCTCATCAACGTAGATAACCGGTATACCATTAGTACCAATATTAGTAATTAAGCTGGACTTTACATTTTCCCAACCATCATCGTCATATATTTCGTCAATTGTAATACCGGGCTTTCCTTTATCTGAAAATGAGAATAGCCCTAAATCTTCACACAATTCTCTGGTTAAATACTGTCTAATAAAAGAAACATCGTGCCCTGTTTCTCTTGCGACAAAACATTCATTAATACCGAATCTTTCTTCGATATCTTTAAAAATAACAAAACCCATATGGTATGGGTTAAGACCTCCAACATGGGGTCGAATAACTTGATTGTGCATCTTAATAAATGGGAGATGCATATCAGAATCAAGGTTTAGCTCATGTAACAAAGTGTAGTGCCAATAGGATGCCCAACCTTCGTTCATAATTTTTGTTTGTATTTGAGGTATAAAATAGCGTGCCTCATCTCTGACAATTTCAATAATATCTTTCTTCCACTCTGGAAGGTTGCCGTACTCAGAAATAAACCCTAAAATATCATAGTCGGGCTCTAATGGTACTCGATTAATATCAAAATTTTCGTATTCACCCTCGTCATCTTTTTTAATCTTTTTAGAATATTTCTTAACTAGATCATCTTTTGATAATCTCTTTTGACCATAACGATAAGTTTGAAAAGATATGGCATGTGCGGCATCCAATACTTCTTCAACTTCTTCAATCCCTATAGTGGGATCTTCCACATAAGACTGAATTCTTTTTTTTGCATTTCTAAAGCGCGGCACAACAGAGTCGGGTCGTGTCTGACTAAACATGCGATTATTTTTAAAGAAATCGGAGTGTCCTACACAGTGTGCCATAATAAGAATCTGAAGATAGAGTGGGTTCTCCCTCATAAGATAAGCAATAGAAGGGTTAGAGTTTATTATTAACTCATAAGGCAACCCTTCCATTCCCATATTGTACATTGTGTGAGTTCTTTCAAATGCTTTTCCATACGACCAATGACCGTAATGCGTTGGCATGCCGTGATATGACATATGGCCGATCATACTAAAGTAGTCACATACTTCGTAAGATATCGGAAACCAATCTAGTCCTCTTTTGAGGGCCAGTTCGCATATTTTGTCATCCCATTCTTTTAATGTTTCAAAATCCCAATCCATTTTTCTACCTTAACGTGACACAATTATTCTTTTTTTGCCTCTACCGCCAAATAATCGCTTAAAAGAAGGCCATATATCACTTTTACTTGTAATAGAGACAATCTTCATTTTTTTACTAGCAATAGGCTCATAGACTTTCGAAAGTCTAGAGTCATCAAACCAACCGCCGTTGTCGTTGTCTGCGCCGGGTATTATTTCACAATAGCCAAAAAGCTGAGAAACGTCTCTGATAGCTTCAGCTGCAGCTAAAGTTTTTGAAGTATCCTCAGGCCAATTGTCACCATCAGAACATTGAAAACAATAAATGTTCCAACTATTTGGATGAAATCTTTTTGAAATAATGTCCCTCACCATCTCTAACCCACTTGAAACTAATGTTCCTCCGCTATTGCCTCTATTAAAAAATTGTTCTTCATTTACTTCATATGCATTTGTATCATGAGAAACAAATACTATTTCTGTATGTTCATACTTTGATCGAATAAAATGGTATAGCAAGAAGTAGAAACTCCTAGCAATAAACTTTTTTTGCTTTGTCATTGATCCTGAAATATCCATCACAAAGAATATCACAGCATTGGAGCATTCTTTTTTCGCCGGCTTAAAATGTCTATAGATCAGATCATTTTCGTGAAAGGGAAAATTTTCGTCTTCGTTGATAGTGCTAATTCTTTCTGATGCTTTCTTTCTTTTAATTCTTTGTATAGCTGACTTCTTCTTATCCAGCCTAGGCTTTATGCCTTCTTTTCTATAGCCTTTTCTTTTTATTTTTTCTGACATCACCTTTTTTAGTGATTTCTTTTCAAGATCAGGTAGTTGTAGGTCATCAAAAAGATAGTGTGCCAACTCTTCTAGAGTTATTTCTACATCGTAGTATTCTTCACCGGGATCATTACCAGGCTTATTAGGTTCTCCTTTTGCCTTTTGTTTATTGTCACCGATTTTTTGCCCTCTTTTAATATCAGCACCTGGAGCAGATCCTACTTTTTTATTGTTTTCATTGTCACCGTAGACAAATCGATACTCTTTAATTCCTCTAACAGGAATTTTTATTTTCTTTTTGCCGTCTTGACCAATGATGCTCTCATCAGCAACAATATCATGAATGCCATCTTTAATGGCTTTTTCTATTTTTTGCTTATGGCGCCTTCTATCCGAAGCAGACCTATCAGCAATAGTTTTGTGTTCTGTAAATGTTGACATTAGTGATAACCCGTAACATCTTTTACCCATTTCATACACGGGCGCAAATAAGGATGAAGACAAGTAGAGGCATCGTCTAAGGTTTTCCAGTGTGCTGAATGATGTTCATATTCTCCGGTTTGCGGATTCGGCAATATTGTAGGTTCTTGCTTTGTAGAAGCTAGAAAGAGTGTAACATTCCTAGCCATTGTTGTCTCAAAACCCCATTCAAAATCCAGCTCAGATATCCCAGACTCTTCCTCAGCTTCTCTAAGTGCGGCCGAAAAAATATCTTCTCCCGGGTCGACACCGCCTTTGGGAAGATCAAAGCTGCCATACACCCTTAGACATAAGACCCTGATACCGTCAGAAGTATGCTTTAAAATAATAACACCTGCTCTTTGAGCCGGCTTGTCTTTATCTTTCTTGTTTGTTGATAGGCTCAAGCTTTGTCCCTCCATAATATAACTAGGCAATTATTTTAAGCATGCACGAAAATCAGAAGGAAAAAGTTTACTATTTCTAGAGTAGAATCGATCCCAATCAGCATCTAAGATATATGTGACTGCTGTATCCTCACTAGATCTAACTGATCTTCCTAATGATTGTATTATTGTTTTTGTTGTTTGAAATGGGTACCACCATTTCCATCTATTCATTCTCTTTTTTACTAGTTTGTCACCTAAAAACGGATAGGGGACTTTACAAATTACTTGAAATCTACTAGCGTCTCCCTCTAGATCAACCCCTTCTGTCATAGAAGGGGAAATTAAGACCGTAGGTTTCTTGCTTCGAAGGTGTTTGCTTAACATTTTGTCACGATTATCAGAATTAGGCACAATCAATCGATCAGACTTTATGTTGTATTTAAGGTAATTTGCTATTTTATAAGAGTGTGTATGAATAATTCCTTTCTGATCTTTATGTTCTTCAAGGATTCTCTTTACTGCATCTGTTAATATTGGTAGTGATCGATCTATTTCTTTAGACGTCATTCGACCAATTGGTACATAGAGTATCGGACGATTTTGTGTAGGAAAGGGTGAGGGTAGTGACAAGGCATCTGATTTTGTCTTGTCAATTCCTATCATTTGATAAAACTTATCCGAATCGATCAGTGTTGCGGACATAAAAAGCACTTTCGCACCCAATCTAAGCAAATATTGTTGTGCATATTTTGATACGTCGATAGGCTTAAATGAAAGTTTGCTAAGACCTCTTACACTGCTTTTTTGATTTTCAAAAACCCAGTTTTCTTTTGAATGTACTTCTAGAAAGTATTCTAGTCTTTGAAAATGGCCTTCCATAGCTCTTAGCTGACGTGTCAAAGAAACAAACTGATCTAGCTTCTCTTTTATTTTACTATACTTGTCTAGAGTCTTTTTAACATGTGCCATGTACGTAGAAAGCTTGGGATGATATACATTTTTGATCCACTCAAATGCTTGATGATGAGTCGCTAAATCAGGAAGATCTGATTTTAGCACTTGCTTTGTAAATCGCTCAGTTACTGATATCTCAATAAATTTTGAAAGCTCTGTCTCCACGTTATGAGCTTCATCAATTACCAGTATATGTCTTGGTTTTATCTTTCCGTTAAAGTTAGACTCTGTGAGCAAATACGGAAAGTTAGTTACACTTAGTTTAGACTTTATAAAGTCTTCTTTTGCTAATTTATAAGTGCATTTAAATGTACACGAATTCCAAAATGCTGTGCCTTTTTCCTGGAGCTTAAGCTCTGATTGACTGTCAGCGCATGTATTGAATTTTTTGTACCGACATGTATAGTTTCTAGAGCTTTTTATAGACTTCATACCGGCTTTTGCAAAGTCTTTTTCATACTGGTCTTGCAAAAGCTTTTGTGTTGTTACAAATATTGCACCATCTTCATAGTCCTCACTATGCTGAGCATTATTTATCAGATACTGCGCAACAGTTGCAGCAATTGCGCTCTTTCCCACTCCGGTTCCCGCCTCAAGGGCAAAATATTGAGACCCACTTGTAAATGCATTTAAAATGCGATTAATCGCCTCTACTTGCTGAGGCCGTGGTGTCTTATAGGGAAAAAATTGAACCCAGTCTCTCTTGGCAATCATGACAATCCTTAGATTATTTTATCAATAAGTCCTAGTTCTAAACACTTATCAGCATCTAACCACAGCTCATGAGTAAGAAGATCATCGAGGTCTTCTTTCTCCATTGATGAGTTTTCCAAATAAACATTTGTAAGTTTTTCGTATAAGGACTTTTGATTTTCTATTTCATCTCTAAATTCATCCAATTTACCTGACCATTCAAGTTGAGGTTGATGCAAGAGCATAAAACTATTTTTTGTCATAAATCTTTTTTTGCCTGATGTTGAGATTAATGTTGCTGCGCTTGCTGCTGATCCGTCAATGTACGTGTATACTTCTGATTTGCAGTTTTTAATGCTGTCAACAATTGAAAGGCCGGCAAAAATCGAACCGCCTGGACTATGAATATGAAGATGAATAGGCACGGACTTGCATGCAAGACGGTCACTAAGATATTTCATTTCAACATCCAGCCTACGAATAAGTCTGTTGATTTCGAGTGCTTCATAATCACCTACAGGACAATAAAAATAAATTCTATTTTCATCAACTTCAATACCCTTAGGTGTCCTGTCAGGACCAACTGAATGGACCTCTTCGTAAGCCTGAATAGGTTTGTTACTAGCACTTAACGATTCAGTGCTTTCTTTTTGAGCTTCTTCACTAATTAAAAGGTACTTTCGACGCATATACTCCTCATAACTTTATATTGCCGGTAAGAGTCTGAACACACACGTACTCAGAGTCATTTAAAATTTTTGGATCGAGTCCAAGAATATTGATAGCTAACATTTCAATTCTACACGAGACGCTGTATAAGCTTACGTTTCTGTCGATATCTTTTACTGTAATGTCGCCGTGCTCTAGAACAAACTCTTCTAACTTTTTTCTGTCAAATTCAAACTTTGAGTTTTCAACAAAGACCTTGATGCATGTTGGGTTGAATTTCCACATGTCGCCAGACGTAAGTGTATCAACCAAATGATCAAGAAAATCTGAGGCTAGTAATTCCTCATATTCTCCTAGATCTTCATATTTTTTAGAGCAAAGTTTTTCGTGCCTATACTCAAACTCAACAGGGTCTACTTTTCTAAAAGCTGCTGATTGTACCAAAATTTCATAAGGGTTTAAGTTCGTAGTGTTCATTTTTTTTATTATTCTGACATCACTGATGTCTTATTTCCCATACCTAAGTTAAAGGGTACGTGCTTTTTATGCGAAATACAAATAGAGTTAGCTTAATAACATCGGCAATATTGCTAGTAATATCAATTACCGCTAGCTGCATATCATTGAACTCTAATTTAAAGTATGATCAATCAAAAAAAAGAACCTCGGCACCTGCTGATGCATTTGTGCTAGTAGAGATAGATCAAGAGTTAATTCCTACTGAGTGTAAAACATCTGATCCTGAAGTTGATTGTGAAAAGCTTATTAGTGAACTTCCAAGAATAAAAAATTCTGGCTCCGGATCTGGCTTGATGGTAATGTCAGATGCTGGACCTGCAATATTGACTGCAGCACATGTTTGTGAATCAGATGCACCTGATACATTCAAGCACCGAGGAATAGAAATCACAATATTGACAATGACCAAAATAAAGGTACATTCTCCTCTTAAAGGGTCATATCATGCTGATATCTTGAGAACAGATAGAGTAAAAGACTTATGCTTGCTACGACCTGAAAAAATATTCACTCATCCTGTGCCCCTGGCAAAGAGAGAACCTAGTATTGGTGAAAAAGTATATGCTGTCGCTGCTCCCTTTGGAATTTCAGGAAAAAACTTAGCATTAGTCTTTAGTGGATTCTTTTCAGGCACTAGAGAAAACACTAGATTTTATACTATACCAACTCGACCGGGATCAAGCGGATCCGCTGTTCTAAATGAAAATTGGGAAGTCGTAGGTGTATTACACACCGCTTTTAGAGATCTAGAAAACGTAGGATTAGGGACAGGCCTACATGATATTAAGACTTTTTTGTTTTCCCCCGTCGAAGTGATCGTCGAGACCCCTGACTTTTAGAAGCTATCTTTCCCCACAGGGAATCTAAAAGTTTTTTAGAAGGCTCTCTTACAATTTCTTCGACAATTGCAGTTTGATAGTTGCCTAACTGCAAGTCTATTACAGATGCACATGGTGTCTTTCCTAGATGAAAATACTTGATAACACCTATTGAAAGCTTTTCGTCTGAGATTCTTTTATATACTACTTCGTCTTCTGCTTTAAGACCATCAAACTCTAGTGGATGATCTTTACCCAGACTATTAGTAGACTTCTTTCTTCTTGACACTAGGCTCTACTTTTCCCACTCTATGCTTGTCGACTATCATTCTTGCATGGTGATTAGCCTCAGCATAATCTTTAAACATACTGCTAGGAGAAATATTTTCTCCGTTATGTTTAACTGTAAGCGAGTATTGCCCGTGTACATTTGCTACGATATCAATATCATAGCCTTCAAAGTCTTCATAGGTGAACGGACCTGTGTCTTTTGTCTTAAAAGACTGACGCGCGCCTAGTAGATCGCCAGTGCCAACTTGTTCTCTTATAAACTGACGCAGAAGTTTAATGCTCATATGAATAAATAGTAAGTTACTACTTCTTATTCACTAAAGTCTTTGTTTCTTTTTCAATACGAAACTTCCAGGCACTAAAGTCAACAACCTTTACTGTAGAGTTCATAGGCTTGTATAGCGATTTTATATTAAAGACACCTACTGGCATTTTGTAGGCTCTAGAGTTTATCTGACTAGAAGATGTCTTGCTTAGCGGTATTCCCGCTGATGCCGGCACTGAATAGCCTATAATAAGCAGTGCTGCTAGAGTTCCTAGTCCTAACTTTATGTAAGTAATCATGGCTGTTGTGTGTTGTCCTTGCTTAAACCTCATTATTATCTATGCACCTAAGAGATAAAAAATAGGCTGCAGAGACACGATTATTAAATTATGTGGAATGGCCACTGCCTGAATGCTTTGACAGGCCCCCTTGAATAATACGAAGACGGGGTTTGGATCGGATCTTTTCGGTTGAAGCAGTTTGTTTTGCAAAGTCAGAAATCCAATCAGGTCTGCTTAGCGTATATTGAAAAAAACTAGTTATTGTCGATATGCTTTTTAGCTCTTCTGCGTCGGCTTCGTCGTCGACTACCAGGTTCATCCCACCATCTTTTTCAAAAAATAAAGCAGCAACAGGAAGTGTATCTAGCAATTCTTTGATCATAGCGTTACTACCTGAATTGTTATTTTTCATCTTCCCTTTCTACTTCATCTTCGACGATAAGAAGTTTGGAGCAAGCCGCCGGGCCAAAAAAACAACATTTGCCACACTCAACGCAATAATCACTAATTTCTTTTTCTGTCTTTGTCTCAAGAAGATCATCCATGCTCAAGAGACCGTCTTGTTCTTTATTTAAAAACTGACAGTCTTCAAATATTTGATTCGCGATATTCCATGGATATCCTATACATGGTTTTGGGCGATCTTTATAAATTGAACAAATATAACGCATAAACCTACAAATACTAAAAAGTCACAATACGCAACTATAATTCTTTTAATGCGCCTGTGTATTATGAATTAAGGGTTGAGTACATCTTTCAGCCTCTTCATTTGGATGCCCAAATAATCAGCCTGCTTTGCATCACCGCTATTCGCAGAGTTTTGTCTCTGCTTTGAAAGATTAGCCATTTGCGTTCTAATTTGTTGTCTATCTTGAGTAGACATTGCAGCGCCGGCTTTCTTTTGATCAGCTGTGTCTGTCGCGCTAGTAGCAACAGAAACATCTCCTATTTGCATATAACCGTCAGAGCCACTGTTATCAGACTCAGAATCATCAGTTTTTACAGACGACGAACTATCGGAAGAAGGAGAGGAGAATGTGTGATCATCATCACCCAAAGGATCATCATAAGATTTGCTAGGTGCCTGATAACCTACAACTTGTTCACATAATACTGCGCGTATTATGGATCTCAAGCCAACCTCAGTAATTCTCACTACTAAATACCCCGAGATTTCATGTCATTTACCAGGTCAGACATTTCTTCAGCAGCATCCATTAGTAGCATCTCTAGCTTTTCATATCTAGACTCACCAAATTTGTTGCCGTCGTCAAGCCACTCCGGGGGAATTGAAGATAGTTTTCGATACTCAAAAAACATTTTATCCAAGGACGACCTCATAGCTTCAGCCTTGTTAACATCACCTTGATTTAGCGTAAGCTGACTCTTTTCTGAGTGTTGTGCCGCGGATTGTTCTTTTCTAGCCTGGTCTGCTTCCCATTCTTTGTTTACTCTATTTGCTTCTGCGCGATCTGCAGCTGTCACTTCGGTCAATAGATCAGTCAGAAAACTTCTTGTGAGGTCTCTGTACTCGTCGTTTGTCATTTTAGACATTTCTTTTTCTCCGAGTAGACTGCGCTACATCAGATAGAAGCGAATCTAAAAGCTTGTTTTCTAGTCTTTCTTGAACAGCTTCAGGTGAAGGTAATGGGGGTTCAGGAGAAGCTACAGGCTCTTCTTCAGGTGGTGTGCTTGATCCAGCACCCATTGAAACTCTACTAAGAACAGCGCCTAGCCATGCTAGTGTTTCATCACCGCTCATTCCGGAAGCATTAATTTTATTCGCCAGGTCAGCGGGCGCCGGCAGTCCTTTAGGTTTCGCGGCCGACAATGCTTGTTCTTTAAGATTTTTCTTTTTCATTTTGTCTCCTTAAGATCTCCACTCATAATCTTTCCAGCCTGGAAAGTAGTTGTCTAGATGTTCTTCTAGAATATCAGAAGCTGCTTCAGATTTACCCGAAACATATGCATCATAGTAACGTTCAAATATAATAGAAGGGATTCTGTAAAGTTTACCTAGATCATTCTGGCCGCGGTATACTTGAATTCTTCCTTCATTTGCTAGAACCGGCTCAGCATGCTTAAGCATTTCAGGGCCTTGTGTTACAGGCTCTGACTTTGCTGCTTTAGAGTGATCTATTGGCAAAGATAAATTTCTATCCTTTCCTTCAATATCGCCACCCCAGACATTCTCTACGGCTTCAATTTCAGAAGGATGATCTGCGTCTAGCATGTCATCTTGCTCACGAATAATTTTCTTGAGTCTAATCTTAAGACGAACCCTTTCAGATATTTCACCTGTTTTCGTCTCAATATAGTCGTGGACATCTTGCATCTTATCAGCGACAGCAGCAACTTTTGACTGCATCCACTCAGGAAGTTCATCATCATCATTAAGCATATCGACAAGTTCATCGGCGTCTTGACTAATGTGCGCCAACTGTGCTCTTGTCATCTTGGCTTCACCCGATTCTCCGGAATGACCTAAGTTTCTTCCTTCTTCTTCTTCTTGAGATAACATACTAGCAATCGCATCTAATGGGATTGCAGATGCTGCTACTTCTTCCTTAATGATTCTCTTAAGATGTCGACTCGTAATTTTCATGTTTTATCTCTTTAGCAACAAGCACACTCTTCGCAACCGCAGCACTTACAGCAGCAGCAACAGTGATCGTTAAATAAATTTCTTAGTCTATGTAGTACTTTTTTCATTTTATTTTTCCTTAAGGGTTAATGTTAATCTAAGTCAGCTAACATATATCGAAAGCCAACACTGTCTAAAAATTCGCCAAAAACTTCAGTCACACCACGAATAGCCATCTCTTCTGCCTCATCTGTCTCGAGACCTTCTTCAGCAATAGCATCGTTGACTGCTTCGTCGTACATAATGCTAAGTATCTGCTTCACTCTCTCAGCTTTGACATTATCTATTAACAAACCGCGGGCTCTGTTCGCCATTGTTAGTTGCTCTAGATAAAGCTGCTTTTCTTCTTTGATAATTTTTTGCAATGCTTTTTTTGAAACTTTCATTACGCAAAATCGCCATTAATCAATCTGTCAGTAAACTCTTCCATGACCTTGATGGATTCAGCACGCAGTCTTTCTTCTAGTGCTGCCTCCAGTTCTTCAGTTGCATTATCAACCTGTTCAACCCACCAAGTCTTAGACTCAGCATCAGAAAGCTCACCTTGTTGGTTCATGGAAGGATCTCCAGCAGACCAAGCTTTTGCTTCCATGTCACCCCAAGATGTCGATAATTCTAATGCAACATCTGATATCGGCCCGTCTGCGCTAGGCCACTGGTGTTCACGAGAATCGACCTGAGATTGTGCAGACACTGCTTGCTCATAGATTAATCTACGTTTCTCTTCCTTAATAATTTTTCTAAGATATCGTTTTGTGATCTTCATTATCCTATACTCCCACCCGGGTTCCGCCCGGCCATGTCGTCAATTGTTAAAAAATAAGACTCAAGTTGATCAAATAGCTTATTAAGTCTTTCGACTTGCAGCGCTAGATCTTGTGCCATTTCATCACCAGCTGCTACACCTGGGTCACCCGGGTCTTGCAAACCGTACAGACCGTCTGATAGTTCTTGTACAGCATCAATAATGCTAGCTAGTTCTGCTTGAATATTTCCTTCTGAGCTAGCTCTAGACTGCTCAAGAATCTTTGTCTTCTCTTCCTTGATAATTTTCTTTAGTAAGCGCTTGGTAACTTTCATTTTACGTGAGTCTCCAATGTTTTTTCTATTTTCTTTATCTGGTTGGCTAGATTAAAAATCTGCATGGCTTTGCGATTTTCCGGATCTACTGTATCGTAGTGTTGAACAATTTCTTCCAGTCTTAGACTGGCATCTGACAAGTGTTGAAGCACATCATAGATCTCACTATCTACATCATACTCATATGACTCTGTCAAGATTTTCTGTTTTTCTTCTTTGATTATCTTCTTAAGCTGTTTCTTAGATAGTTTCATGATTACCTACCGTAAAGCACATTTAGTGCGCGTTCAATTAGTTCAACAGCATCTTCGATTCTTGTGTCCATAGGCGCTGGTAAATTGCGGCCGGCGACCATTAAAGAATTAAGTACTTCTTCAAGTGCTGCTATCTCTTCTTCGATGTTCGAAGCGCTAGAATAAGGACCAGATCCACTAACATCTGCAGGAGTATACTCTTTGAGGAGTCTGGCCTTCTCTTCCTTAATGATTCGTCTTAGTTGTCTTTTTGTGATTTTCATTTTGTTACCTTTTGTCTCGACCGAGACGATAAATCAACCTCAGGCACCCTCTAGAGGAATCTCCAAGTTTTGTGAAGCATCGCTGGCGCTTAGCATGTCTTGCAAGTGATCGATTACACCTTGTGCTGTTGATCTTTCACATCCAGTGCCGGCACCATCCATAACAATAGAAAGACCTAGGTCAACTAGTTCCGGATTTTGTTCTAAGAAATCTCTAGTTTTATCATAGTCTTCTGGGACTGGCACTTCCGGAGAAAAGTGATCAGATGCTGCTTCTTCTTCGTGTGCAGCAACTAGTTGAGATATCGCATCCAGGGGTTGTGCCGCTTGATCTTGTCCGCTATCAGAAAGCGCGCATGCTTCCTTAATAATTCTTCTAAGTTGTTTCTTTGTAATTTTCATAATCAAATTCCGTGTTTGTCTATTAGACTTATAATGCCGGCATGTGCAGCCTGTCCTGGCGAAATATACTCGGCAGCGCTACCCAAAGGCTTGACATGATAACTAATTTGCATGTAACCACCACCTTGTCGACTGTTAAGATCTTGGGCGATCTTCTCTGCTTCAGCCTTAGTTAGCACTTCAGGCTCATCACTCTTTGGCCACAAGTTTTGTCTTCCTCGTCCTGCATTGCCAATAACAACATATAGATCATCTAGTCTAGATATTTCTTCTTTAATGATTTTTCGAAGTTGCCGCTTAGTGATTTTCATTTTATTCCTCATTCTCATATGCTTCCATCGCGGCCTGGAGAGCTTCCGATATCCCAAGTGCATCATCACCATCCATCATCCCGAGAACCCTGCCAAGCTTATCATAAGCCATATGGATAGCATTGGGATTTTGTTCATACACGACTTCCATAAAGTCTTCACTGCCGGGAGCCATATTATAATAGGCAGAAACGACTTCCTCAACCTGACTTTGAACGGCATCACCTAACCCTGCATATGCTCTTGCAAATTCAATAAGGTCTGACCCGGTTTCGACCCGGTCACCCCATTGCTCCTTTAACACCTTGGCCTTCTCTTCCTTAATGATTCTTCTGAGTTGTCTCTTTGTGATTTTCATTGTTATCTCATCCTGCTAATCTTGTCGAAGATCAGCGCCTTGACTCGCTTTCTAATTCCAGGTGATCTAAAAGTTCCGCCTATAGCATATGCTTCTTCGGTAGCCTTTTCAATCAGCTCATCAATTGATATTTCGACATGTGCCATTAAGTCTGCTTCGCGCTCTTCCTCATCATCTGAGACCGTGCCATCCGGGTTCATCTCATTTAGAATTCTAGCCTTCTCTTCTTTAATGATTCTTCGAAGTTGTCTCTTTGTGATTTTCATTTAATATCTCCCCGGGGCTCTGTAACTTGCCTTCTGTTTGACGTATAGTTCATAAAGTTGCTGGTATACATCAAGAGGCCAATCGATAGCCTGACCACTGTCATCACGATATCCACCGTGATAGCCCTCAACGGCCTCCTTCATGTCCTCAGCGTCGCCTTCCCATTCGTAAAATGCGTCAGATAGGGCCTCAGAAACACCTCTAAAAGCTTTTGTGACACCTAGGTTCTTAAGCAGTGTCTTAAGCCCTCTTGGGTCGACACCTTCTTGTAGACCATACGAAATGCTCTCAGTCATCATCCCTATGTACTCGAGTACTGCATTTTTAACTTGCTCTCTGTACATGGGTTTCGTGAGGACGTACTCTAAATCTTCCATCTGATCAAGGGGCGGGGGAGGATCATCAAGATATACATCAAGGATCATGTCTGCGTACGCCTCCGGAGAACCGTCTATGGAGGGTTCATATCCACCGGCTGCACGATCACCGATCTCATCCGCAATTTTCTCTACCTTTGCGTCAAATGATCCTCCGGGAGAAGCGTCACCAGTTGGGTTCCGCCTCTGATCTCCGGGAACTGTCGGATCGTATGGTCGGCCACCGTACTCCTTGAGGAGAATGTTCCTAATGATATCTCTAAGGCCGGTTTCGGTCATTTTAATTTTTTGAGGGGAGAGGACAGAAGGAGCCTTACCTTTGGTAAATTTTCCACCAAGCTTACAGTTATCTTTCCATCCTTGAGGGTCTACAACCGAACCATGTCCCCACTTATTTGAAGCGATAGAAGCCCAATCTTCAATAGGACCATCATAAGGAT
>MDSZ01094870.1_pt1 | contig 27180 bp, 22 predicted proteins | sample 811201 | NCBI WGS metagenome assembly MDSZ01 (sample SAMN05326647, study PRJNA326480) | marine metagenome | isolation source: seawater | place: Indian Ocean: North | collected 2010 | reverse complement strand
TTTTTTGCAAGATCTAACTTTCTTTGAAATTCTTTTATATTTGAGGTTGGTGGATTAGTGTTGGGCATTTCAAATACAGCAGTGATACCACCTGCAACTGCAGCTCTTCCTCCAGAATGAAGATCTTCTGTGTCAGTTGAGCCAGGTTCTCTAAAATGAGTTTGAGTATCAATACAACCTGGTAAAACTGTAAGGCCCTCAGCATCTATAATTTCCTGTGCATTATCTAAAATTTGACCAATATGATGAATTTTTCCATCTTTAACTGCAATGTCTGCATTTTTTAAATTGCCATCAATATAACATTGTCCATTTTTAATTATTAGATCTAACATTTGATTTAAAAGTAATTATATTAAAAGTTCAGTTGATGCAAATATGAATAATAGTGTTTATATATTAAAAGATAGAGCGATACTTTATGTTAACGGTGATGATTCAAAAGAGTTTCTTCAAAATCTTGTAAGTAATGACATAAATAAAGTGAACAATAATTCAAGTTGTTTTTCATCTTTGTTGACACCGCAAGGTAAATTTCTTTATGAATTCATAATAGTGAAACACAAATCAGGCTACTTTATTGACTGTGAAAAATCTCAATCTGATGAGATATTCAAACAATTAAACTTATATAAATTAAGATCTAAAGTTGAAGTTCTAAATTTAAGTAATGAATTTGTAGTTGCAAGTTTTGGTTATGAAAAATATTTATCTATTGAGAATTCAAAAGATATTTTGGGTTTTACCTTTAAGTATCGAGAGGATCCTATTATTTTAGATCCAAGAAATAAATTTTTGGGAGCAAGAATAATTATCAATTTAGAGAAACTATATCTATCATTAAAAAAATTAGATTTGAAAGATGATAAAATTGAAAATTATTATGATCGAAGTCATAAACTTGGAATAGTCCCAAAAAATTTAAATAAATTAAAAGATAAATTGTTTGGAATTGAATGTAATTTTGAAGAACTTAATGGAATAGATTTTAAAAAAGGCTGTTATGTGGGCCAAGAGAATACCGCAAGAATTAAACTAAAAAATAAACTTTCAAAAAGATTATTAGCAATCAAAATGGTTAGTGGTGAAGTAGCTGAAGATGAAAAAATTTACATAAACGATGTAGAAATTGGTAAAGTTTTAATAGACGATAATTATCCATTTGCATTAATTAAAATCTTAGATAAAAACTTTGATAAAAGTAAAACTTTCAAAACTGATAATGGAGTCTTTAAAATTATTGTGCCTGAATGGATTAAGTTTTGATAAACTTTGATAGATCTGGCTTAAAATAACTTGGGCCTTTCATAACTTTTCCAGATTCATTATAAATTGGTTTTCCATTTTTATCTAATTTACTCATATTTGAGTTTTGCACCTCATCAAAACATTTATCTAAATCAATACCAAAAGCATGTCCTGCTCCATAAGTCACATATAAAATATCTGTTAATGCGTCAGCTACTTCGACTAAATCTTTTTTATCAAGTGCTTCTTTAAGTTCGTCAAGCTCTTCCCTTATAAGGTCAAATCTAAGTTTATTGATTTTATCTGTGCTAAATGAAGGTTCAATTTTAACTTCTTGACCAAAAGTTTTCATAAAAATTCCAACCTTTCTAAAATTTGACATAATGCTCCTGTAAGTTTTTTTAAAATTAATGTATATTTATAATAAATTAATAATTACTTATTAATCAATGAAATTAAGAAAAGAATTTGACAGTATAGGATCGATAAACGTTCCCGATGATAAGTATTGGGGTGCTTCTACACAAAGATCAAAAAAATATTTTGATATTGGCGAATTTTTAGTTAGGCCAATTCTAATTAAATCTATAGCTATTATTAAAAGAGCGGCAGCAACTGTCCATGGTAAAGAAAAACTTATCGGCTCTAACATTTCAAATGCGATAACTAAAGCTTCAAATGAAATTATCTCTGGGAAATTAGATGAGCATTTTCCATTAAAAGTTTGGCAAACTGGATCTGGTACTCAAACAAACATGAATGTAAATGAAGTAATAGCTAATCGGGCTATTGAAATATTGGGTGGAAAAAAAGGATCAAAAAAACCAGTTCATCCAAATGATCATGTTAATAAGTCGCAATCTACAAATGATGTTTTCCCAACAGCAATGCATATAGCTATTGCAATCGAAACTAAAAAAAAATTATTACCATCTTTAGAATTATTAAATAAAGAATTAAAAAAAAAGGTGTCACAATTCAGAAAGATTATAAAAGTTGGAAGAACTCATCTACAAGATGCAACACCTTTGTCATTAGGCCAAGAATTTTCTGGTTACCAATCACAATTAGAGGACTGTATTTATAGAATTAAAAATGGATTAAATGAAATTTACTCACTTGCTCAAGGTGGAACTGCTGTCGGTACCGGTATTAATACCAAAAAAAATTTTGACAAAAAAATAATAAAAGAGATAAGAAGAATTACTAAACTTCCTTTCAAGCCAACTAAAAATAAATTTGCAGCTTTGGCTGCTCATGATGAAATTGTTAATTTCTCAGGAACATTAAATACAACCGCTGTTTGTCTCATGAAGATTGCTAACGATATAAGGTTTTTAGGATCAGGACCAAGAGCAGGCTATGGCGAACTTATTCTGCCAGCTAATGAACCGGGATCATCAATTATGCCCGGCAAAGTCAATCCAACACAGTCAGAAGCAGTTACAATGGTTTGTGTAAAAGTAATTGGTAATCACAATGGAATTACAATGGCAGGTTCACATGGACACTTTGAATTAAATGTATTTAAACCATTAATCGCCCATAATATTTTACAATCAATAGATCTGTTAGCAGATAGCACAAAAAATTTTTCTTTATATTGCATCAAAGGATTAAAAGCAGATAGAAGTAAAATTAAAAATTTTTTAGATAATTCTCTTATGCTTGTAACAGCGCTTGCCCCAAAAATTGGATATGATAATGCAGCAAAGATTGCAAAAAGCGCACTTAAAAATAAAACAACATTAAAAACTGAAGCATTGAAATCAGGATTAATTCAAGAAAAAGATTATGATAAAATTGTTAATCCAAAAAAAATGATTTATCCCTCATAACTCTCAATTAAAAAATTAAATAAATTTCTTAACTCTACTCTGTTTTTTAATTGATTTTCTTGAGTATTAAAATCTTTAACAAAATTTTGCATTGAGTCATTGGTCTCTCTATCAATACTTATTCTTTCGATTGATATTGTATCTAATTGAAAATCATAATTAATTACAAAGTTTATATTATCAATTTTTCTACGGTATTTTTTTTTGGTTTGAAATAATTTGTATAATTTAGCACTATCAAAAATATTTATGTCAAATTCTGCAGAAAAATAATCTAAATCATCTTTCTTTTTAAAATTTCCATTTAATAATTTGATAGAGGCAATTTCAGACAATTCAATACTAGAATCCTTAAAGCTTAACATGCCTTGATTTAGTTCCATCTTTAAAAGTAAATTATCTAAAAGTCTATAGTCCTTTACTTCTTGAGAATTTACATTAACCACCAAATTTAAATTCTTACTTAAAAATAAGTTTGATCTCACTAATTTCATAAAAAGAGATTCAGCCTGAATCAAATTTTTCAAACTTATGTCTTTTACATTGATATTGGTTTTTAAAAAAAAAGGTTTTAAAGTTGCCGTACCCTCAAACAAATGTAATTCTTTATTTTTTTTTCCTGATTTAAAGCTAAACTGTTTTTTATCAAAAGAATAATATATCGGATGATTTTTACCGTAATTAGAAACAATTGTTAATCCTGATTTAATTTTTTCAGCATAATTAATTTCATTTTTTAATTGAATACCTATTTTTTCAAAATCAATATCCAAATTTAAATCTTTTTTATTAAAATCATTTTTCATGGATAAGATAACAGGATTATTAAAAATTTCTCCATTAAGTAACAAACGGTTCTTCAATGTTTGTACATCATAATTGATTTTACCCTTATCTAATTTTAAAATTGAAAGGGTGCCATCATCATTATCTTTTAAAAAGATATTGCTATTATATATATCAACATCTAATTTACTCAATTTTTTATCGAAAAATTTAAGTAATATTGGAAAACTTGTTATTTCAAAATTAAATTTAGCTTTCTTAATCTTAAGATATTGAATTTTTAATTTTTCTTTTTCAAAAAACTTTTTGAAAGATAAATAGATTCTGAAACTTTCAATCGATGCAAATTTTTTTCCCTTTGCATTTAAAGAAATATTTTTAAAATGGAAATGTGGTCTTGGAAACATTGCATAATGTACATCATTATTAAGATCAAAATTAAAATTAAACTCATTCCCTAGTTGATTCTCAAGTAAATTTTTGACTCTATCTGTTTTATAAAAAGCTGGTGTTGAAAAATGTGCGACAATTGAAACAATAATAACAACTGTTGTGATAACTACTCTCTTATCAACAATTAAAATACTAAAGTTTTTGTAATTTAGCTTGTTAAAAAAATTACTTAATAGTTTATTATATAGATTAATTAAATTAGAAAACTTTTGAATTAATATGTCAAAAAAATTATTCATATTGAAATATGTAGTTATAGTAAAAAAAATAAAATGATAAACTCTGAATATTTAAAAAATCTCAACGAAGCACAAAAAAAAGCAATAAATCACCTGGATGGTCCACTTTTAATCGTTGCTGGAGCCGGATCAGGTAAAACAAGAGTACTAACATCAAGAATAGCAAATATCATTAAAGAAAAAAAAGCCTTTCCAAATCAAATACTAGCGGTGACGTTTACCAATAAAGCAGCAAGAGAGATGCAAAATAGAGTGAGCAATATTCTTGGAACAGGGGCAACTGGTCTAACTTGGCTAGGAACTTTTCACTCAATTTGTGCTAAGCTTTTAAGAAAACATGCACCTGCGATTGGTCTTAGTTCGAATTTTACAATTGTTGATACAGATGATCAGTCAAGGTTAATAAAAAATATTTGTAAGTCTGAAAATATTGATATTAAACTATTAGCTCCAAAATATATTTTGACAATAATAGACAAATGGAAAAACAAAGGATTTTATCCAGATGAGGTAAAGATTAATAACAAAGATATTTATGAAAAAACCGTTCTTCCAATATACAAAATTTATCAAAAAAAATTATTAGATCTAAATTCTTGTGATTTTGGAGATTTAATTTTACATACAGTAAAATTGTTGGAAAATAATATTGATATTAGAAAAATTTATTCAAAAAATTTTAAATATATTCTTGTAGATGAATATCAAGATACTAATTTTATTCAAAGTAGATGGTTAAACTTGCTTGCAGAAATGAATAAAAATATTTGTTGTGTAGGTGATGATGATCAATCTATCTACAGCTGGCGAGGTGCTGAAATAAAAAATTTTTTAGAATTTGACAAATATTATAAAGAAACGAAAATAATAAGATTAGAAAAAAATTATAGATCTTCTCAAAATATTTTATCTGTAGCGTCTGAACTAATATCAAATAATCAAAATAGAGTAGGAAAAACTTTAGAATCCACAAAGGAATTGGGAGAACCAGTAAAATTAAATTGTTTTAAAAGTGGAAAAGATGAAGCTGTAGGCATCTCTGACGAAGTAGAACAAAATTTAAAAAAAAAATACTCATTAAACAATATTGCTATTTTAGTAAGAGCAATTTTTCAAACAAGAGAATTCGAAGAAAGATTCTTGAAAATTGGAATGCCTTATAGAATTATCGGAGGAACAAAATTTTACGAGAGAGCAGAAATTAAAGATTGTATAGCTTATTTAAGAATTGTATTCCAAGAAAAAGATGATTTAGCTTTTGAAAGAATTGTTAACAATCCAAAAAGAGCAATTGGCGAAAGCACATTAAAACAAGTTCATGAAAATTCTAAAAAAAATTTAATAAGTTTAGAAAAATCCTCAAAACAACTAATTGAAATGAACCAAATTAAACCTAAGACTAAAATAGGCCTCAATTCATTTCTGAGTTTGATTGAAAAATGGAGGTATGAATTATATGTAAAAAAAATTAATCACGTAAAATTATTACAGATCATTTTAGATGAGTCTGGTTATTCAGCTATGTTAAAAGATAAAAAGGATCTTGAAAACGAAAATAGACTTGAAAATATTAAAGAACTTCTAAGTGCTATGAAGGAATTTGATAACCTTGAAAGCTTTTTAGAACATGTTTCGTTAGCAACATCTATTGATGAAAATTGGGAAGGTGAAAAAATTAACATGATGACAATGCATGCCTCTAAGGGTTTAGAATTCGATGTTGTTTTTTTACCTGGCTGGGAGGAAGGTTTATTTCCTCACCAAAAATCAATAGAGGAAAAAGGTCAAAATGGTTTGGAAGAGGAAAGAAGACTAGCCTATGTGGGAATTACTAGAGCTAAAAAAATTGCTAATATTTCATTTTCAATGAATAGATTTTATCAGGGTGATTGGATAGATAGTTTGGCCTCTAGATTTGTAGATGAATTACCGGAAGAAAATTTAGAAAAAAATACTTTCAATGAACAAGAATTTACTCAAGAAAACGATTTTGATTTTAATCAAGATTTAGAAGAGCAAAGTGAAACGAGAAGTCCAGGCTGGATAAGATATCAAAAAAGAATTAAATGAAAAAAAAATATATTAGTTTATTAAAGAAAAATTTTTCTAAATACAAAATTGATGGCTACATAATTCCAAAAAATGATAAATATTTTTCTGAGTATGATTCAAATGAAAGATTACATAAAATTTCAGATTTTTCAGGCTCTGCAGGTTTAGCTATAATAACTAATAATAAAAACTATTTGTTTGTTGATGGTAGATACATATTACAAGCAAAAATAGAATGTGGAAATAATTTTAAAATAATTGATATTACCAAAAATCTTCCAAAAAATATTTTTAAAAACATTACACTTGGAGTAGATCCAAAAATAATTACTTCTAATAATATTAGAAAACTTTTCAGCAATAAAATACTGATTAAAGAAATTAATCACAATCTTATTGATACAATAGTTCCCAAAAAAAAAATTAAGATTAAACAATTTTTTAAATTGGATGATAAAGTAGTGGGTGAAAAAAAATCAATTAAATTAAACAGAATAAAAAGATATTTAAAAAAGACAAAATCAGATTATTTATTAGTTACAGCTCCTGAAAATGTTGCATGGACTTTAAATATTAGAGGGAAAGATAATCCTAATTCTCCAATTCCAAATTGTAATTTATTAATAGATAAAAATAAGAAATTTTTTTTAATCACAGATAAATCAAAAGCAAAAAAAATAATAAATGAAAAAATTATAAATAAAAGTCAATTAATCAACTTTAATCAAATACAAGATTTTTTTAAAATTTTAAAGTCTGGGAAAATAATAATTGATTTTAAAACTTGTTCTTTGTTTCTAGAAAAAGTGATAAGAAAAAATTTTAAAATTTTAAAATATACTGATCCAATTTATGAATTTAAATCAATTAAAAATCAAACTGAGATTCATCACATGCTGAAAGCACATCATGAAGATGGTTTAGCTTTAACAAGATTTATTTATTGGATTAAACATAACAAAAAAAAAGTTAATGAAGTTGAAGTGCAAAATAAATTAGAAAAATTTAGAAAAATTAATAAAAATTATTTATTCCCAAGCTTTAGTACTATTGCTGGTTCTGGGCCTAATGGGGCAATCGTTCATTACAGAGCAAATAAAAAAAAATGTAGGGTCATTAACAAAAAAGATATTTTTTTATTCGACTCTGGTGGACAATATAAATACGGTACTACCGATGTGACTAGAACTATTTGTTTTCAAAAACCAAAAAAAAAGATTAAAGATATTTTTACTAGAGTTTTAAAAGGGCATATTGCTGTTTATCAAACTGATCTTAATAAAGATTATACTGGAGATAAAATTGATTTAAGAGCTAGGAAATTTTTAAAACAAAAAAATTTAGATTACGCTCATGGTACAGGCCATGGGGTAGGTTTTTTTTTAAATGTTCATGAAGGCCCTCAATCTATCTCAAAATATAATAAGATTAGACTTAAAGCTGGTATGATACTAAGTAATGAACCTGGTTTTTATAAAAAAAATAAATTTGGTATTAGAATAGAAAATTTAGTTTATATAAAAAAATTAAATAAAAAAATTAAATTTGAAAACTTAACTTTTGCACCTATTGATAATGATTTAATTAATTACAATATGCTTAATAAAAATGAAAAAAATTATTTATTCAATTATCATTTAGATATCTACTCTAAATACTCAAAATATTTAAATTTTAAAGAGAGAAATTGGTTAGCAAATTTAATCTAATAATTTTTTTAGCTCGTCTTGATTTAAGATATTTATTTTTAATTCTTGAGCTAAATTAACTTTTTTATTAGTTGGCTTTTCACCAACAATCAAGTAATCAAGTTTTTTATTTACATTACTTAAAATTTTACCTGATTTAGACTCAATTAAAGCTTTAGCCTCCGACCTACTTAAACCAGAAAGTTTGCCTGTTATCAAAAAAGTTTTGTTGGCGAGTTTTCCATTCTCTCTTTTGAGCTCTATCTTTTTAATATTCAAAACTTTTTCTAGTTCATTTAGAATTATTATATTCGTCTTATTTTTAAAAAAGGAGATTAAAGAGTTAATTTGTGTTTGTCCAATTCCATCAATATCTAATAGATCATCAAAAGATTTTTTTTTTGAAAGTTTAAAAAAGTTTGATGGTATTTTAATATGATTTGCAATAATTTTTGAATTTTCCATACCAATGTGTCTTATACCCAAAGAAAATATAAATTTTTCAAAACTAATTTCTTTTTTGCTTTCAATTGAAAATTTTAGATTAGAAACTGATAAATTACCCCAACCATCTAATTTTTTGATATTATCATAGTCCAAATGAAAAATATCTTGTGGAAATTTAATTAACTTTTTTTTCCAAAAGTCTTCTATGATCCGTTTTCCTAAACCATCTATGTTAAAAGCTTCCTTGGAAACAAAATGTTTTAATTTTTCTATTGAAATTTTCTCACAGTCATATCCTTGGCTTATACATCTTCTAACAGCATCTTTTTTTTTTAGTTGTATTATTATATTCCTTAATTGTTTCTGAGCCACATGAAGGACATTTAATAGGAAATTGAAATTTTTTAGAATTTTTTTGTCTTTTTTTTAAATCAACAGATACTACATGTGGAATGACGTCTCCTGCTCTTTCAATAAGAACAGTGTCGCCTATTCTTATATCTTTTCTTTTTATTTCATCCTCATTGTGAAGCGTTGCATTAGAGACTAAAACACCACCAATATTGACTGGTTTTATTTTGGCAACTGGTGTTAAAGCACCAGTTCTGCCAATCTGAATTTCAATATTTAAAATATTAGATACTGAGCTATTAGCAGCAAATTTATGTGCAATCGCCCAACGAGGAGCATTAGCAACATACCCAAGTCTTTTTTGTAGCTCAAAACCGTTTATTTTATAAACTAAACCGTCAATATCAAAATCTAAGTCTGATCTTTTAGTTTCTAAAAATTTGTGGTTTTCAATTAAATTTTGAATTCCAGTAATCTTTTTATTAAATGGATTTGTTTTAAATCCCCAATCCTGAAGTTTTTTTATAAATTCTGTCTGATTCTTCAAATTCAAATTTTTTTCAAAACCATATGTATAAGCTATAAATTTTAGTGGAATTTTTGCAGTTGCTTTTGGGTCTTTTTGTCTTAATGAACCTGAGGCTGCATTTCTTGGATTTGCGAATTTAGACTCTATTTTTTTGAAATCACTATTTTGAATAAAAACTTCACCTCTAATATCTATTTCCTCAGGAAAATCTTTTGAAGAAATACTTTGAGGAATATCTTTAATTGTTTTTAAATTTTGCGTTATATCTTCTCCCTCAGATCCGTCACCTCTTGATAAACCCATTATTAATTCACCATTTTTGTAGCAGAGTGAAGCTGATATGCCGTCAATTTTTGGTTCGGCCGAATACTCAAGTTTAAAATTTTTGTTTAAATCCAAATAATTAGAAATTTTTTTTTCAAAATTGATTAAATCATTCTCATCAAATGCGTTAGATAAGGAAAGCATTGGTACTCTATGTTTTACTTTTTTAAAATTTTTAGATGGTTTAAATCCTATAGTCTTACTAGGGGAATTTTTATTATTAAGAAATTTATACTTTTTTTCTAAATTAAGAATTTCCTTTTTTTTAAGATCATATTCTGCATCTGATATTAAAGAATTATTTTTATCGAAGTAATACTCGTTGTATTTTTCAATTTCTGTTAATTTTTTAATATAAATTCTCTTTATTTCTTTATCTTTCATTTAATTAAAAAGGCCTTGAAATCTTGTCTTGAATCTTTGGAATAATGATTTTTTGTCTTTAGATTTCATTAAAAAAATTTTTTTTTCTGTAAAATCATAATCTTTATTAAAAATTTTATAAGTAGCTTTATACCATTTGCTTGATCCATAATTGTAACCCAATAAACTCGCATATCTCTTGGCTTCATTCTCAAGACCAATTATATAATGTGTCTCTGCAAGTCTATGAATAGCCTCTTCAACATAAATAGTTGTCTCATAATTTTCTAAAACATTTTTAAATCTATTTATCGCTGCTATCCATTTTTTAGATTTTAAATAATGCCTTCCAATGAACATTTCTTTTCCAGCTAATCTGTCTTGAATTAACTCTATCTTAAATTGAGCGTCTGAAGCAAATTCTGTAGCGGGATAATTATCTACTACAAATTCAAATTCTTTTTTTGCATTCAATAATGGACCTAAATCTCTACCTTCATCAATAATATTTTCATAATAACACATCGCCAATAAAAAATGAGCGTAATCATGATCTTTATGGTTAGGATAAACTTTTAAATATCTTTCCAAATGATAAATTGCATCTACATAATAATCATCAGCATAATAAACATAAGCAGACATCAAGGCTGCTAATGGCGCCCAATCAGATTGGGGGAAAATTATTTCAGCTTCATTAAATTTTTTTGCAGCGAAAAGAGTGTCACCTTTAAGAAACTCATCATATCCCTCATTATAAAGAGAAATCATTTGAGTTTCTAAATCGGTATCTTTTAATACGGTAATTTTTTTTTCATCTTTAGCACATGAGAATAGGCTTAAAATAATTATAAAAAATATTATAAAATTTAATGATTTTTTCATTAATGTATTAATAGCAGATTATTTTTTTTACAGAATAATATTATGCTATAGACTTCAGATTTTGTCTATTTAAGAGAGTATAAGGAATATTTTTCTCTGTAATTTCGAATATTGAAAAGTTTTCTTTATTTTGAAAAACTTTTCTCAATAAGTCGTTAGTCAATTTATGGCCGCCTTGGGAACATCTAATTTTTCCTATAATTTTGTGACCAGATAAAAATAAATCTCCCATGCAATCTAGAATTTTATGATTAACAAATTCTTTTTTATTTCTTAAATTTTCATTATTTAAAATAACGTCATCTTTAACAACTATAGCATTGTCCAATGAGCCCCCTTTAGCAAAACCCATAGACTTCAATTTATCAACATCTTCATATAAACAAAAAGTTCTAGAATTAAATACATCGGTTAAATCGTCTTCATAAACCTTAAGTGAATTTCGCTGAGTACCAATTAATTTATTTTCATACTTTATTTCAAAATCAATTTCTAAATTAATTTTACTTGGTTCAATTGATATAAATTTATTTCCATCTTTAATTTTAACATTTTTATTAATTCTTATTACTTTTATTGCATGTTCACTAATTTCAAGACCAGAATTTATTATTTCTTTTACGAAAATTTTTGCAGACCCATCTAAAATTGGCACCTCTTCATTATCTATCTCTATTATTGCATTATCAACTCCCATACCAAATAAAGCTCCCATTAAATGTTCTATAGTTGAGACCGAGATACCAAACTCATTCGTTACAGTAGTACATAACATTGCCTTTGAAACATTATTTACACTTGGATAAATAATGTTATTGTCTTTAATATCTATTCTTTTAAATATAATTCCCGTATTCACTGCAGCAGGATTAATTTGTATGTTTACTTTTTTACCTGAATGTAAACCAATTCCTGAAATCTTAATACTTCGGGTTAGAGTTTTTTGTTTAAGAAATGACATTGTGGATTCATATATCCTAGATTTAACTTTCTAAATTCAACAAATGTTACAAATAAATACTCTTAACTAAAAAGATTAAAAAATTTCTCAAAAAAGCCCTTTTTTGTGGGGTTTTTTGAAATAATCTTTACTTCATTAAGGTTTTCACCGTTCATAATTTTAAAAGCCATTTCATTTATTGTTAGATCTAATCTATTTGTAAAATTACGTACATAAGATCCTGCAAAAATTTGTCTAATCTCTATTTGATAACTTTTAAATTTATCATTTAAACTTTTAACAAATTTGTGAGTTAAGCAAACAAATTGTATCTCCAAAATTAAATCATCACAATTCAACTCAATATCTAAGTTTTTATGCGTTTGACCATTTATCACATAATTTTCTATCAACATGTGAATTACCGAATGATCAGAGTTATTTTCTTTTATCAATTCTCTAATTTCTGAAAGCATTTGCTTCATTTCAAAAAAAGTAATTTTTTTTCCATATGATTTTTGTTTTATTGAAACTTGAGTTGACGTAAATATATCTTTATCAATAACCAAATTAATCTTTTTTATATAATTATCAGTTAATTTTTCAATTTTAAAAATATTTTTATCAAGAAAATTATTCAACAATTCATCATCATTTATTTCATTAATATTTTTTTCTTTAAAAAATTTATCTTCGTAAATCTTATTATTATTTTGATCAAAAACTGTAATTAAAAAATTTTCTGAACCTAAATTTAAAAAAGTTTTAAATTCTTGATGATCATTCATTCTATTATTATTTGATTAGGTATTCTTAAATCTATTACTTTAATTGTATCAAAATTTTTTAACTCCATAATCTCAAAACTATAATCTAAAGCAAAAATAACATCCTCAACTGGCAATTTTAGTAAAATTCCATTGTTTAATTCTATATCCCATCTACCAACTGGAAAATAAAAAAAATTTTTGATGTTTTTATAAATTATTTTTGACTCATCAATTTTTTGTTTTATCTTTAAAAAATTATTATAAGATGACAATCCAAATAAATTTGGTAAATTTTTATCAAATTTATCTGATTTTATTAATTTACCATTTGAACCTAAAAAAAAAAATTTTTCATCAATTAAAATATTTGCCAAATAATTTGTCTTATTTATTTTTATTTCTAAAGTTGATGGATATTTTTTAAATATATGAATATCTTCTATAATATTATAAGAATTAATAATCTCATTAAAATTTTCTTTTTTTAATAAAAAAATGTTATCAAAATTTAAATTATTAATTTTTTGCTCAAAGGATAATCGGTCTTTATCCTCTAATCCTGAAATTTCTAATTTAGTCACATCCAAACTATTTAATTTAAATAAATTAGTATTATTGATGGTGCCAAATAATAAAAAAAAGAAAATATATAAAATTATTTTTTTATTTTTGTAAAGATGCATCTTTTAAAATCCATTCTATCAATTCAATAAAATTTATTCCTTTATAAGCTGCAATTTCTGGTACTAAGGATAATTTAGTCATTCCAGGTTGAGTATTAATTTCTAAAAGATAAAACTTACCATTATAAAATTTAAAATCAGATCTTGTAACTCCTCTGCAACCTATTATCTTGTGTGCTTTATGAGCAATGTTTAAAACTTTATTCAAATCTTTTTTTTTCAAATTAACTGGAATTATGTGTTCTGTTTTTGCCTTAACATCATATTTTGCTTTATAATCATAAAATTTTCTTTTTGGTTTTAATTCTATTGCTCCTAATTTTTTATTTCCCATTATGGCTACTTGAATTTCTCTTCCTGGTACAAACTTTTCAATTAATATCTCTTTGTAAGAATTTAAAGATTTTAATTTTTGTAATAAATTTACTTTATTGCAAATAAAGACATTTACGCTGGAACCCTCATTAATGGGTTTGATCACGACCGGAAAGCCTAGCTTTTTATTAATAAATTTTTTTAAATTTTTGATCTTATTTTCAAATTTATATTTAAAAAATTTTGGTGTTAATATTTTATTTTTAATAAAGATTTTTTTAGAAATTTCTTTATTCATTGCTTTGGCAGAAGCGATAACTCCAGAATGTGTGTAGGGTATTTTGTAATTTTCTAAAATACTTTGAATATATCCATCTTCTCCAAATTGACCGTGTAAAGCATTAAAAATAATATTAGGTTTAAATTCTTCAATATTTTTTTCTAATAAAAAATTTGGCTCACAAATTTTTATCTTGTAATTCCTTTTTTTTTAACTCTTTTGAAACTTGTAAACCTGTATCTAAACTAATGGTTCTTTCTTTCGAAATACCGCCTGCCAAAACTAAAATTTTTTTTTTCAATTTACTCCAATATTTTTATTTCTTTTTCCAATTTTATCCCTGTTTTTTTATTAACGCTCTCTGACACAAATTCTATCAATTTTTTCATATCATCATATTTGGCATTGCCTTTATTAACAAAAAAATTACAGTGTTTTTCTGATATATGTGCATCTCCAAAATTAGTATCTAAAGGAACCGACTCTCTAATTATTTCCCATACTTTTTTATTTGTTTGATTAATAGGATTCTTGAAAGTACTCCCGCTAGTTTTAATTCTAGTCGGTTGAGATTTTTCTTTTTTTTCTTTTAATTCCAAAGTTTTTTTTTTAATTTTTTCTTGATTACCAACATTGCCTTTAAAAGTTGCACTTAAAAAAATTAAATCCTCTGGTAAATTACTGTTTCTATATTCAAAATTAATATCCTTTTTTAAAATTGTTATTACTTGGCCTTTTTTATCTACAGCTTGCACAGAAATAATAATATCTTTAAATTCTCTTTCAAAACATCCTGCATTCATCTTTATTCCTCCACCAACAGAACCCGGTATACATGATAAAAATTCTAAGCCACTGATAGAATTTTCCATAGCAAAATTAGAAAGCGCCACATCTGTTACTGAACTACCGGCAATAATCATATCATTTGAATGTTTAGAGAGATTGCCAAATTTTTTTCCCAGTTTTATAACTATACCATCAAACATTTTGTCAGGTATTAGAATATTTGAGCCTGCGCCTAAAACAAAAATTTTTTCTTTATTATCTATCTTTTTCAAAAATTCAATTAATTCTATAAGGGTTTCAGCTTTAAAAAAAACTTTTGTTTTCCCACCTATATTAAACCAATTTTTTTTTTTTAGATCATACTCAAAATATATGTTTGACTCAAAATCTTTTAGTAATAATTTTAATTCTTGTATTTTCATTTCATTAACTTTGGTAGTTCTCTCATCCATCCAGATATTGATCCAGCACCCATCGCAATAACAATCTTTTTTCCAAAAATATTTTTTTTTATGAATTTTGCCAATTGGAATTTATCTTTTAATAGAAACAATTTTACTCTAGAGTTTTTTATTAATCTTTTTGCAAAATTAACATATTCAAAACCTAATTGTATTTTTTCTCCTGCTGTATAAATCGGAAACAAAATTACCATATCGGCATCTCTGAAAGCATATGAAAATTCTTTTTTCAGATCTTTTAATCTTGATATTCTATGTGGTTGAAAGATACAAATTTTTTCATAATTACCATAAACTTTTTTTACTCCACTTAAAACTTCCTTAATCTCTGTTGGATGGTGAGCATAATCATCAAAAAAATCTATTTTATTAAATGTAAATATTTTATTAAATCTTCTCTGTACCCCTTTAAAATTTTTAAGTCCATTTTTAATATTTTGATTTGATAATCCAATTGTTGATGCTACTGCAATTGCGGCTACAGAATTACGAATATTATGTAATCCAATCAATGGTATTATAAAATTCTTTATTTGTTTTTGTTTTTTATTCGGTAAGTTTATACTCAAGTCAAATTTTGAATATTCTTTGAACAATCTGATATTCTTGATTTGATAATTAGATTTTTTTGAAATTCCATAAGTGAAAAAATTTTTTTTATTAATTTTTGATATAAGTTTTCTATTATTTTTATCATCAATACATATGAATGATTTGCCAAAAGAAGGAACTTTTTCTACAAATTTTACAAAATGTGAATTAAGATCCTCAATTGACTTATAATAATCCATATGCTCTCTGTCTATATTTGTAATAATTGAATATGTTGGAGGTATATAAATAAAGCTTCCATCTGACTCATCTGCTTCAAGTATTGACCAATCACTTTTTCCCAATCTTGCCGAATTATTAATAGAATTAATTACACCACCATTAATTACAGTCGGATCCAGTTTTGTTTTTTGAAAAATTGATGCCACTAATGAAGTAGTTGTAGTTTTTCCATGAGAACCTACAACTACTATGTTTTTACTTAATGAAACAATATGAGCTAGCATCTCACCTCTTCTATAAATTGGCAAACCCTTTTTTTTCGCTGCTACTAATTCAGGATTATTTTTTTTTATTGCAGACGAAATAACAATTATTGATACTTTTTTTAAATTTTGTTTTTTATGTCCTATAAAAATTTTAATTTTTTCTTTTTTAAGTCTTTCTATATTTTTATTGAATAAAACATCGCTCCCTTGAATATTAAAACCTCTACTTTTCATAATCAATGACAATCCGCTCATACCTATTCCGCCTATACCAATAAAATGTATAACTTCTCTTTTAGCTAATTCTAATTTCATATAATTGCATCTAAAATTTTTCTATTATCTTTTTTCCACGGATTGTTGATTTTGAAGTTTTTCATTTTCATTTTTTTTTTATCATAATCATCACGACTTTTAAGAATATTTAAAAAAAAGTCTTCAACTTTTTTTTGACTTAAAGAGTTTTGATCAATATGCCAAGAATAACCTTTATCTTCATAGAAAATTGCATTTTCTAATTGATGATTATCTTTGGAATTAGGTAATGGGATTGCCAAAAAAGGTATACTTAGAATAATAAGTTCTGATAGAGTTGAGGCGCCTGCTCTTGTCACACATAAATCAAAATTTCTAAATGGATTGAATAGATTTTCATTATAAGAAAAAACTTCATTTTCTATATTATTTTTTAAATAAAATTCTTTTAAAAAATTTATATTTTCCTGATTAGTTTGATGAAAAATTTTTATTGAATAAAATTTACTTATATTTTTAAAAGCCATATTAAAATTTTTATCAAAAATACTTGCGCCTTGACTTCCACCTATTACTAAAATTTTGAATTTATCTATTTTATCTGTAATATTTTCTTCTTTAAAAAAAAATTTTCTTACAACAGGATTTATTATAATTTTTTTAGATTCATTTTTTTTTGGAAAATGCTTAATATTTTCTGAATAGCAAAAAATTTTTTTACTAAAATTTAAAAAAAATCTATTTGCCCTTCCTAAAACAATATTTGGCTCCAATAAATAAATATCTATTTTTAAAAATTTTGAGGCTAAACACACTGGGATAGACATATAACCTCCTGTAGATAAAACATAATCAATCTTTTCTTTACGTAAAAAGAACAGGCAACGGAAAGTTAAGAATATTATTATTATAAAATTAAATGGAAATAAAATTTTACTATTCAACTTGGGAGTATTAATTATTTGAAAATTTTTAAATTCTTCATCAAAATATTTTTTTCCTCTTAAATCTGAGGAAAAAAATACCTCAAAATTATCTTTGAGATGTTCGTATAAAGCTATAGCTGGCTTCACATGTCCTCCAGATCCACCAGTTGAAATAAGAATTTTTTTTTTCACAATTTTTTAATCTAATTTTCTTTTTGTTAAATTTAAAATTATTCCTGATAAAATTGATACACTTACAATAGATGAACCTCCATAGCTTAAATATGGTAAAGTCATACCTGTAGTAGGAAACAATCTTATATTCACTCCAATATGAATAATAGCTTGCATTAAAATCAAACTTATACATCCAGTTAAAATAAGTTTGATTTTATTATTATTTTCAAGATTAATTTTTTTAAAAACTAAATAGATAAAACTAAGAAAAATAAATAAAATTAAAATGATAGAGATAACACCAAATTCTTCTGAAATGACTGAAATAATATAATCTGTATGAGCTTCAGGTACTCTATTTTTTAGGGTACCCTCTCCAATTCCTTTTCCAAAAAACCCTCCACTTACTATTGAGTCTAATGCTTTATCAGATTGAAAGTTATGAGTTCCAGTATCTCTATTAAAAAATGAAAGTATTCTAAATTTAATATAATTAAATTTTGAAACAAATATAATTAAATAAGAACAGCAAGATATCAAGATTATAAATAAAGTTGATAAAAACAATAAGCTTATTCCTGAGATGAAAATCAAAATACCCCAACTAAAAATAATTAATAACGACTGACCAATATCTGGTTGCATTAAAAGTAAAGATATTACAACTGCAGTTATTATAAATGATATTAGATATTTTAAATTTTTATTTTGAATTTTTTTACTACACAAAATAATTGATGTAATTACTATTAAAAACGGCTTTAATATTTCAATTGGTTGAAATCGTGGTAAAAAAAATAGATCTATCCATCTTTTTGAGCCTTTAACTTCTATGCCAATTAAAGGAATTAAAGATAAGAAAAATAGTGAAATAAAAAAAAGAAATATAGAGAATAAAAATAAATTTTCATGGTTTATTGATGAAATACTAAAGATAATAAATAAACCCAAAAAAATATAAACTAGGTGTTTAAAGAAAAAAAAATAATCATTAGTATCTAATTTGTCAGATGCTACTAATGATGTTGACACTAAAGAAAAAAACAAGCCAATAAAAAATAATAATAAAATTATTGATAAAATTGATTTATCTAAATTTTTCCACCAACTATAATAAAAATTATTTGGTAATCCTATTTTTTCCATGAATCAGACTTTTTGTAAGTTTATCAAAATACCTTCCTCTTTCCTCAAAATTTTTAAAATCATCAAAAGATGCTGCAGATGGACTAAAAAGTATTGTATATTTTTTTTTAATTATTCTTTTTGAAATATCTTTCAAAATATCGTTTAAAGAGGATCTAATATCTTTGTTTATCTTACAATTTATTTTTAAATTTAGTTTCTTAAAAAAAAAAGTTGAATTTTTACCAAATATAAATGCTTTAAAATTTTTACACTCTTTTTTTTTTAAACTAAAACTATCTCCTTTTTTAGGAATTCCACCTAAAATCCAATAAACATTTTTTAAATTTTTTAACAAACTTTCAGTTGACGCAAAGCTTGTGGACTTTGAGTCATTAATAATTCTTAAATTTTTATTTTCAAAAGTAATTTGTTGACGATAATCTAAACCTTTAAATTTTTTTAAGGTTTTAATAACTTTTTCTTTTTTAAGATTTAATCTTTTACATATGGCTAAAACAAAACATAAATTTTCTTTATTACCTTTTGAATTAAAATATTCATTATTTAGTCTTTTGATAAATTTAATATTTTTATTTGTATCGACTTTTATAATTTCAATATTATATTTTTTAGAATTAATTTTTTTTTTTAATATTCAAATCTTGATTATTTATAAAAGCTATTGAATTTTTTTGCTGATTTTCTATTAAAGAAAATTTTGCATTTATATAATTATTCAAGTTTCCATGACGTTCTAAATGATCTGCCGAAATATTGAGGATAACTGAATATTTAGATTTGAATAATTTGCTATATGATAATTGATAAGATGATACTTCAATTATAAAAAAAGTATCCTTATAAATTTTTTTTTCTGACAAAATTGGATTACCAATATTACCGACTATTCTAACATCTTTTTTTGATTTAAAAAAATTTCGTATAAGATTTGTGCCGTTGTTGATTTTCCATTTGTACCAGTAATTGCAATACTAAGGTTTTCATAAGAAGAACAAAAAATATCAAGATCAGTAAAAATTTTATCTCGATTTTTACATAAAATCTTAGATAATTTACATTTTTTTATATCTATTCCTGGACTGAGAATTATACAATCAAATTTTTTTTTGTTTAAACTTTTTAAAGTTATATATTTCGATCTTAAAAATTTATTTTTTTTTTTAAGCCTATCATCATCAAAAACAAATAATTTATTATTTTTTTTTAAAAAGTTGAAGGCAGAAATGCCACTTTTACCTAAGCCATAAATAAGTATTTTTTTATTAAAAAAAAAACTTTTTTTAACTTTCATCTTAATTTAAGAGTTGCTAAACCAATCATGGCTAAGATTATTGAAATTATCCAAAACCTGATAACAACAGTTGATTCTGGCCAGCCTTTTTTTTCAAAGTGATGATGAATTGGTGCCATTTTAAAAACTCTTTTTCCAGTCAATTTAAATGAAATAACTTGGACCATTACTGATACGGCTTCCAAAACAAAAAGGCCTCCAGTAATTGCTAAAACTATTTCATGCTTAGTAATAATTCCAACTGCACCCAATGATCCACCCAAAGACAATGAACCTGTATCACCCATAAAAATTTTAGCTGGAGGAGCATTAAACCATAAAAAACCTAAACAAGACCCAATAATTGCCCCACAAAAAATTGAAACTTCTCCAGTTCCTTCTACATAAGGTATATGTAAATATTCTGAAAAGACAATATTACCTGTAACATAGCTTATGAAAGCAAAACATGCAGCGACTAGTATAACTGGTACAGTTGCTAATCCATCAAGACCATCAGTTAAATTAACAGCGTTAGAAGATCCTACAATTACAAAAACTGTGAAAGGTATAAAAAACCATCCTAAATTTATAAATAAGTTTTTAAAAAATGGAAAATATAAATTAGTTAATTCACTATTATTTGAAAATTTCAGTAGAAAAAATATTCCTAATATTGAAAGAAAAATTTGAAATAATATCTTTAACTTAGATGAAATTCCTGAGGAGTTTTTAAACCTAATTTTTTTATAATCATCATAAGCCCCGATAGCTCCAAATGATATTGCTATATATAATGCAAAAATAACATAAATATTTTTTAAATTTCCCCACATTAAAACAGAAATTAATAAACCAGTAAGAATTATTAAACCTCCCATAGTTGGAGTTCCTATCTTTTTTACAATATGATCTGAAGGTCCATCTTCTCTAATAGGATTTAGTATCTCTCTATTGGCGAAATATCTTATAAAAGGATTTCCGATTAATAAAACAATGACCAAAGATGTAAAAAAAGCTAAACCAGTTCTTACTGTAATATATTTAAATATATTTAAAAAAGATAAAATATCTACAAAGTTTAATAGAAAATTATATAACATTAATACTTCTCTTTTTTAATTTACTTGCGTAATTAAATAAACCCGTAGAATTTGATCCTTTTATCATCAAATAATCACCATCTTTTAAGTAATTCTTTATCAAATTATTTAATTCCGAATCATTTTTTAAAACTTTTCCTTTTTTATTAGTATTAAGATTTTTAAAAGTTTCTTTAATATCTTTTCCAATAACATGTACTTTATTAATTGAAATTTTGTTTATTTTTTGACTAATTTCTTTATGTAATTTTTTAGAATGCTTACCTAACTCAAGCATATCTCCAAGAATTATATGTTTTTTATTTTTATTTATTTGAATTTTGTCAAAATTTTGTAAGGCTGAATTTAAAGATAATGGATTAGAATTATAGCTTTCATCAATAAAAAAGATATTCTTTTTATTTAGATTTAATTTTGTAATATCTCCTCTTCCTTGGGTAGTTTTAACATCTAAAAATTGATTTTGACTCAATTTATTTATATCAGTATAAATTTGTATAACAGTAATTGCTGCTAATAGATTAGAAATGAAATTACTAAAATTTTTACGTATATAAAAATATTTTTCAGAATTTTTAATCCTCAAAACTATTTTAAATTTGTTTCCTTTTTTAAAAATCTTTTTTAAATTAACAGTTGTATTTTTTTTACTACAAGAAAATGAATAAATCTTTAGTTTTCTTTTCTTTGCTAATTTTTTATGGAAACTATAAAATTTATCATCTGCATTTAGTACTATTGAACCATTGTCTACAATATTATTGATAATTTCACCTTTCGCTGCTGCAATTTCAGATAAATTTTTAAAATTTTTTATATGTGCATAACTTATATTTGTTATAACGCCTAAATTAGGTTTAATTAAGTTAGATAAAAAATCAATCTCACCTTTTTTATCCATGCCAACCTCAAGAATACCAAAATCATCATCTTGATTAATATTAAACAAGGTTAAAGGAACGCCATATTTATTATTATATGATTTTTTTGAAAATGAGGTTTTATAGAATTTATTCAAAATCGAAACTAATAAATCTTTTAATGAAGTTTTTCCACAACTTCCCGTTATAGCTACAATATTGGTATCTATATTTTTTCTAAATTCACTTGCACAATCACTTAAAAAACTAAGTGTGTTTCTTACCTTGATTTGTTTATTTTTACTGAATTTTTTGTTGATCTTATTTACTATTGCAAAAGATGCATTTCTTTTAAATACTTCTTTTAAATAATTATGTGCATCATTTTTTTTTCCTTTAATAGCAAAAAAAGCATCATTTTTATTCACTTCTTTTGAATTAATTGCTGCTTTTTTAAATTTCAAATTATCAAAAAACAAATTTGATTTCGCCTTTTCCCTAATAATATTTAGTTTCAAATTTTTAGAAAGATTTCTATTTTTTTTTCTGATCGAATTTAAAATAATTTCTTTATCTGAAAAAAATCTTACTTTATTTTGATAAATTTGTATTTTTTCATGACCTTTTCCTGCAACCAATAAAATTTCTCCACTTTTAAGATCTGATATAGCTTGATGAATTGCTTTTTTTCTATCTGATATTTCATATATCTTCTTTTTTAAATTTATTCCTTTTTTTATTTCATTTCTAATTGAATTTGGATTTTCGTTTCTAGGATTGTCATCAGTCAAGTAAATTTTATGACAATATAAATCTGCCAGTTTACCCATCAATTTTCTTTTAAACTTATCTCTATTACCACCACAACCAAAAACTATGGAAATTTTTTTTTTAAATTGGTCATTTAGATTTATTAAAACAGTTTTTAGAGCATCAGGTGTGTGTGCATAATCTAAAATTACTTTTGAATTATTTTTGATTTCACTAATTTTTTCTAATCTTCCATAAATTGGTTTTATTTTATGAAGATTATTAAAAATTCTTTTTATATTAAGTCCACTTTTTTCAGCAGCTATAACAGCCATCAAAATATTCTTTAATTGAATTTTTCCGATTAAATTTAATACAAATTTAAATCTATGTTTTTTATAATCTAATTCGATAAGTTGACTTTCACCTCTAAATTTATGAGATCTTACAAAAATTTGTAAATTTTCTTTTTTTTTAGATAAAAAGTTAAATTTAAGTTTTTTATTTTTACAAATATTTTTAATAACATTGAATTGAGGAATAGATTGATCAGTTATTACGTTTCCATTCTTTTTTGTAAGTTTTTTAAATAAATATAATTTTGAATTCAAATAATCTTTAAAATTTTTATGGTAATCCAAATGGTCATGAGAAAGATTGCTAAATATAGAAGTGTTAAACAGTAATCCATCTAGTCTATGTTGTTTAAGTCCATGACTTGATGCTTCCATTATTACATTGTTTATTTTTTGTTTTTTTAATTTTTTTAAAAAATAACTTAGTTTAATAGGATCTATTGTTGTGTTGGGTATATCTTTAAATGAATTATTGTATCTAATTCCTAATGTACCGATTGAGGCAACTTTAATTTTATTTAATTTAAGGATTTGATAATAAAAATCAGAAATTGATGATTTGCCATTGGTGCCAGTAACAGCTATTAAATTTTTTGGACATTTTTGGTTAATTTGAAATGATATTTTTGCAAGTAATTTCCTAATATTTTTGGATCTTAAAAATAGTACTTTATTTTTAACACCTGAAAAATTTTTTTCATGAATAACGATCTTTGCACCTCTTTTAATTGCTTCACCAATAAAATGATGACCATCATTATTATTTCCTTTAATTGCAAAAAAAATGAAATTTTTTTTTATTTTTGAGCTGTCAGATTCAATTCCTGAAAAAAATACATTTTGATATTCTTTTTTCAAATTAGAAATGTAATGTTTCAGATACATTTCAATTAACTTGTAGATACTTTGTGGCTAAAATAGGCCCAATTTCATCTAGAATTTGACCAGTAACTTCTACCGATGTCCATCCCGCAGTATTGAAAGGTGTGCCTTTAAAACTACCTTCTTTATTCCTATAATTGTAAACATATGATGGAGATCCTTTAGGTGATTCAAGCATTACTACTAAAACAAATTTAGGTTGTGAAGAAGGAAAAATAGATGCAAAAGTATTTATTTTGATTTTGGAGTATTCTCCTCCAATAGGTTGTTGAGCTGTTCCAGTTTTTCCACCAATTTCATATCCATTTACATCAGCTAAATTAGCAGTGCCCTCATTTGTTGAGACAACTTTTCTTAAAATCTTTGTTAAATTTTCAGATACACCAGTATTAAGAATTTTTTCCTTTTTTTCATTTTGAATTTTCTCAGTTTTTATTATTGTTGGACTAATATTAAATCCCCCGTTTGATATAATTGAATAAGCTTTTGCTAATTGTAAAATTGTTGTTGAAACACCATGACCATAAGATGCTGTTGCAAGTTTACATTTTCCTAAAATAAATTTTTTTGGTTTTGCAATTTCATCTATATCAAAATTTATATCGCCAAAAATACCAATTTTCTCTAAAAAATCTTGAAATTTTTCTGAGCCCAGTTTCTGAGCTATTCTTACTGAGCCAATATTACCAGATCTCACCAAAATTTGTTCTGCAGTCAAAGTTGATGGAATTTTTTCATCATATTCTCTTATGGGAAACCCCCCACAAGTTATAGTTTTTGGTAAATTTTCAAATTTTGTGTTTACATCAATTAATCCCTCGTTGAGGGCAGCAGCAATTGTAAAGGTCTTAAATACTGATCCAAATTCATATGTTCCTTTAGTCACTTTATTAATATAATTTTTATCAGTAATGTTTTTTCTCTCATTAAGATTAAAATCTGGTAGAGATACTAATGATATTATATTTCCATTATTTACATCCATTAATATCCCTGCAGCACCTTTGGCCCTAAAAATATCCTTAAATTTCATCAATTCATTTCTAATTAAAAATTGAATATTATTATCAACAGTAAGTTTGATTGGGTCTAAATTTTTCTTTAATTTTTCATCTAGAGTTTTCTCAAGTCCAGAAATACCATTGTTATCTTCATCTATTTGTCCAATAATGTGACTAAATAAATTTTCTTGAGGATATAATCTAATAATTTTTTGCTCAGGTTTAATTGATTTATCCCCTAATTTCATAATTTTTTCATAATTTTCTTCTGATATTTTTTTTCTAACCAAAAAAATTTTTTATCATCTAATTTTTTCTTTATCGACTCAAAATCTTTTTCAGGAAAAATGTATCTCAAATTAATTAATAATTTTTTTTTATCAATTACATCGATTGGATTTATTCCAATATCTATTGAGTTAACAGTTTTAACAATTATATTCCCATTCCTATCTACTATATCAGCTCTGTTAAGTTTTTTAGATAATGTTAAATTTGGACTTATAGTATTTAGATTCAGTTTTCTTGATCCTAAGTGCAATAAGTGAATAGAATATATAAGAGATATCATTAAAAAAATGAAAAATATAAATGCAATTCTATTAAACTGAATATTTAACTCATTTTTAGCATTAATATTTAAAAAATTTGTTTTTGATTCTTCAAGTATTATTGGACTTTGTTTTTTAATCATCTTTTTCAAAAAGTTTAAAATTCTTTATAAAAACCTTATCTTTATTCTTTTTTATTATTTTTATATCTCCCAAATTTTTTTTTTCTAATTCCTTATCAAAAAAAGCAGTTTGATAATTTAATAATTTTTCAGATGAACTCAGATAGTTAAATTCAAGAGATAAGGTTCCAAATTCATTTCTTAAAATTCTAATATTTTCTTTTGTGGTAAATATTTTGTCCTCAATTTCTTTAGTCGAATTCTTAATTATTGCAGTGAGTAAAATTAAAACAAAAATACTCGTAGCAAAAAAAAATTTTTTCATATCTTATTTCCAAAATTCTCTATTTCGATAAGATGTTTAAATTTTTTTAAAATATCTGTTTCAAATTCATAAGTATCAACATCTTTAATTACATATCTTAATTTTGCTGATCTAGAGGATATATTTTCTTTTAACTCATTTTTTGAGGGTAAAATGGGTTTTTTTTTAAGAATCTTAAATAAATTTTTTTTAGCTTTTATTTCTGGTTGGTATCTCGATATACTTTTATTCTCAGATAAACTCCTAAAAAAATATTTAACAATTTTATCTTCTAATGAATGAAAAGTAACAACAACTAATATTCCATCTTTTTTTAAAACTTTTGTTGCATTAATTAGACCAAAAATAAGTTCACTTATTTCTTTGTTCACAAAAATTCTTAGAGCTTGAAAAACTTTTGTAGCTGAATGAATTTTAAAATTTTTTTTCCTTTTTGATTTTTCAATAATCTGAACCAATGATTTAGTATCTATTATTTTTTTTTTTCTCTCTTTTAATATTTCTGCAACAATTTTTCTTGATTCCCTTTCCTCTCCAAAATATTTAAAAATTTTTTCCAAATATTTTCCATCTAGATAATTAATTACATCTTTTGCGGAAAAATCATTAATTCCCATTTTCATATTTAAATCACCATCTGAATTAAACGATAGTCCTTTTTTTGGATCTTTAATTTGGGTGTATGAGTATCCAAGGTCAAAAATTATACCTCTAATATTTAAGGCTTTAAGTTTTAGATTATTTAATTTACTAAATTTTTGATTCTTAAAAACAAATCTTTCATTAAAATTATTCTTAATTTTTTCAGCAATTTTTTTACTATCTGAATCTCTATCTAAACCTATAACCTTTGTATTATTAAATTTTAAAATCTCTTTTGAGTAGCCACCTTGGCCAAAAGTACAATCAATAAATGTGCCACCATGTTGAGGGGTAATAATGCTAATTATTTCATTAAGCAATACCGGATAA